>Ga0209231_1000003_pt1 | contig 237615 bp, 224 predicted proteins | sample Deesub45470m_DNA_FD_188086 | JGI IMG/M metagenome (GOLD analysis project Ga0209231, IMG submission 188086) | Deep subsurface microbial communities from North Pacific Ocean - 450_OLKR46/470m Metagenome (SPAdes) (version 2) | ecosystem: Environmental > Terrestrial > Deep subsurface >...
GTACTGCTGGCGGGGGTGGGAGCAGGTGCCTACTTTTTAGGGGCCAGCAAGGGAGCCGCTGCGGCGGCTGCACCGGTCGATCCTGCCGTCGCCGCGGCCGCCACCGCCGCTGCCGAAGCCGAGGCCGGCAATCTTGGACCGCTGGTGGAGTTGAAAGACTTCATCGTCAATATCCTCGACGAGCAGGAGACCCGCTACCTCAAGGCGTCTCTGACCCTGGAGCTGACCAGCCCGGAGACCGCCGCCGAGGTGGAGCAGCGCATGCCGCAGGTGCGGGACGCGGTGATTTTGCTGGTCGGCAGCAAGACGTTGGGTGAACTGGGCGACCTCCAGGGCAAGCTGCAACTGCGGGCCGAACTGGGAGCGCAGATCAACAAGTTTCTCAAGCTTGGCCAGGTGAAAAACATCTACTTCACCGACTTCGTGGTTCAGTAGGGGGGGCGCTTGGAACGGATTTTATCCAAGGACGAGATTTCCGAGCTGCTCTCGGCGGTGCGCGAGGGAGAGGTGGAGACTGGCGCCGAGGCCATGCTCGCCGAGCCCCGGCGGCAGATCCGCAAGCTGGATCTGGTGCAGGCCCCGGGCCTGTCACGCTGGAAAATCCCCAATCTTGACCTGATCATCGATGCCTTTGGCCGCAACTACGCCATCTCCTTGACCAACCGTCTGCGGCGGCCGGTGCTGGCCAGCCTCACCGGCATCGAATCGATCGGTTTCGAGGCGGCGCTGGGCCAAGTCTCCCCCAACAGCGCCATCGGCATTCTCAATCTCGATCCCTTCAAGACTGCCGGGCTGCTGATCATCGACGAAGCCCTGGCCTATCCGCTGCTGGAGATGCTCCTCGGCGGCTCTGCCGACAATCGCCAGGGAACCCCCAACCGGCCGCTGACCGCCATCGAAATGAACCTGCTGCGCTCCCTGATGGATGACTCCTGCGCCGACCTGGCCAAGGCTTTCAACGCCCTGGAGCGGCTTAATCCGTCGCTGGTCAAGCTGGAGAACTCCCTGCGCCTGGTCAATATCGTCACCCCTGAAGCCGGGGTGCTGATGGCTCGTTTCAAAATGACCCTCGACCGGATTACCGGTTCGATCTGGCTGATGATTCCTCACGCATCCCTCGAACCGCTGCGGGAGCGGCTGCGGGATTCGGTGCTGTCGGTGGCGACCCAGGCCAACGAGGCCTGGCCGGGGCAGCTGGAGGCGTGCGTGCGCCAGGTTCAGACCACTCTGCGGGTGCAGGTCGGAGAGGTCGGGCTCAATGTTCGCGACATTCTCAATTTTCAGGTCGGTGACATCATCGATCTCGGCTGCGCCCCATCGGCCCCGCTCAAGGTCCTGGTGGAAGATCGCCCGAAATTCTGGGCCCAGGCCGGCGTGCGTAATGGCAACAAAGCGATCCGCGTCAGCGGCAAAATTGAACGGAGTCAATAATGGAAACCACTGCCAAAACCCAACCGGCCGAGAGCAAAGACGGGATGAAAAATCTCGACTTCCTGCTCGATATCCCTCTGCATGTCACCGTTGAAGTTGGACGCTCGAAAATTCTGATCAAAGACCTGCTGGCGATGCGCGAAGGCAACGTCATCGAGCTCGACAAGCTGGCCGGAGAGCCCCTCGACCTCTATGTCAACGGCCGCCTGATCGCCCGCGGCGAAGCGGTGCTGATCAACGAAAAGTTCGGCATCCGCCTGACCGACGTGGTCAGTCCCGCCGAACGCATCGAGAAGCTCGGCTGAGCCGCGGAACGATGATGCTGCGCCTGCTCACCCTGATATTGCTGCTCTGTCCCGCCGCGCCAGCCCTGGCTGCCAACGGTGATGGACTGCTGCTGCCGACCCTGAAGATGCTCGGCGCCCTGGCCCTGGTGCTGGGAGTGGTGCTGCTGCTCTACGCCGCCTCCCGGCGCGGGCTCGGCCTGCTCCCCCGCGGCAGCGCACAGCAGATCGAAATTCTGGAAACCCGCTCCCTGGGACCGAAAAAAGGGATCTGCCTGGTGCGGGTGCGGGGGGAGGAGTACCTGCTCGGCCTCGGCGCCGACCGGGTCGAGCTGATCTCCCGCATCGGTCAGCAAGGCGAGAGCTCTTTCGAGGAGCAGTTGCAACTGCAGAGCGGGAGGCGTTCATGAAGCGGTTGCTGCTGGCGCTCGTGCTGCTGCTCGGCCTGCCGGTGCTGGTCGGGGCCGAGGGGTTGCCGACGCTGACCTTCGGTGTCGGTGAAACCACCAACCCGGGTCAGGTCTCCAACACCATTCAGGTGCTGTTCGTGCTCACGGTGCTTTCCCTGGCGCCGGCGATTCTGCTGATGACCACCGCCTTCACCCGCATCGTCATCGTCCTCTCCTTCGTCCGCCAGGCGATGGGAACCCAGCAGATGCCCCCCAACCAGATCATCGTCGGTCTGGCGATGTTTCTGACCTTTTTCGTCATGGCCCCGACCTGGACCCAGGTCAACGACCAGGCCCTGCAACCCTACCTGCGCCAGGAACTGAGCCAGGAACAGGCCCTCAATACCGGCCTGGAGCCGATCCGCGGTTTCATGTTCGCCCAGACCAAGGAGAGCGATCTGACCTTGTTGATGGATATCGCCGGGCTTGACGCGCCGGAGAACCGCAACGATATCCCGACCATGACTCTGATCCCCTCCTTTATGCTCTCCGAGCTCAAACGGGCCTTTCAGATGGGGTTTTTGATTTACATCCCGTTTCTGGTCATCGACATGGTGGTCGCCTCGGTACTGATGGCCATGGGGATGATGATGTTGCCGCCACCGATCATCTCCCTGCCTTTCAAGCTGTTGCTGTTCGTGCTGGTTGACGGCTGGAGCCTGGTGGTCGGCTCACTGGTGAAGAGTTTTTATTGAGGAAAAAATTGGGACCTTGTTTTTCAACGCAGAGGCGCAGAGAACGCAGAGGTAAAAACGAAAAATTCATTTCTCCATGTTTTATATCTCTGCGTCTCTGCGTTAAATCGTTTTTGTTTTGTTGTCGTTTTTTTAAATGGGGTAGATCATGACACCCGAGTATGTCGTCGACATCGGCCGCAAGGCCATTGAGCTGGTGCTGCTGCTGGGGGCGCCGATGTTGATCTGCGCGCTGCTGGTCGGCCTGCTGGTCAGCATCTTTCAGGCGGCGACCCAGATCAACGAGCAGACCATGACCTTCATCCCCAAGATCGTCGCGGTGCTGGTCTCGCTGCTGCTCTTCGCCCCCTGGATGATCCAGAAAATGATCGGCTTTTCCACCGAGCTGATCGGCGCCATCGCCACCGTCGGCGGCTGAGGCCTGCCGTGGACCTGCTTGCCCCCTCCCTCGATAATTTCCAGCTGTTTCTGATCTGTCTCGCCCGCATCGGGTCGCTGATGGCGACCCTGCCGATTTTCAGCGCCTCCACGGTGCCGGGGCAGCTGCGCCTGGGGTTGGCGGTATTGCTGTCGCTGGCGGCCTTTCCGGTGGTCACTCCCTATCTTCCGACCGTTGATTTTTCCCCCTTTGCCCTGGGGTTGCTGATTGCCGGCGAGGCGATGCTCGGGCTGATGGTCGGATTTACCGTGCGGCTGATCTTCACCGCCATCGAGTTCGGCGGCACCATCATCGGCTACCAGATGGGTTTTGCCGCCGCCAACGTTTTCGATCCCCAGACCCAGAACCAGGTCTCGGTGCTGGCCCAGTTTCAGAACGTGGTGGCGATTCTGGTGTTTCTCAGTCTGGATATCCATCACCTGTTTTTCCGCGCCATCATTCACTCCTACGCCCTGCTGCAGCCCGGCAATCTCGATTTTACCGGCGAAGCGGTGCCGATGATGATGCGCCTGGCCGGCGACATGTTCTCCCTCGGGGTGCGGTTCAGCGCCCCGATCCTCGCCCTGTTGTTGATCTCCGGTCTGGTTCTGGGGATTCTGGCCCGGGTTTTTCCCCAGCTCAACGTCTTCATGCTCTCCTATCCGATCAATATCGGCGTCGGTTTTCTCGGCGTCGGCCTGACCCTGAACCTGGCAGTGGCCCTTCTTGGCAAGGAATTCGCAGCACTGGAACAACGGTTGCTGGAACTTTTTGCGGCCCTCTAGGAGCGTGGCATGGCGGAAAACGATCAGGAAAAATCCGAACAGGCGACAGAGAAACGGCGGGAGGATTTCCGCAAGAAGGGGCAAGTGGCCCAAAGCAAGGAGGTGCACACCGCCGCCCTGCTCACCGGTACCCTGCTGTTGTGGAACTTTTACCTGCCGCTGTTCTGGACCAACCTGCAGGCCCTGATCGCCCGTCTGTTCCGCGAATCCGGCACTTTTGACATCACCCCGGCCTCGATCATCGACCTGAGCCTGTTTCTGGCTGGAAAAGTGACCCTGCTGCTGGCGCCGTTGCTGCTGCTGGTGCTGGTGGTCGGTTTTCTCTCCACCTTCTTCCAAATCGGCTGGCTGCTCACCGGCAAACCCCTCGAACCCGATCTCAGCAAACTCAACCCGATCAGCGGTTTCGGCCGGATGTTCTCCAAGCGCTCCCTGGTCGAAGTTGTCAAATCTTTGGCGAAAGTGTCGTTGATCGCCTTTGTCGCCTACCGCACCGTCAGCGCCGAGTTCGTCGAAGGCTTGAGCCTGGTGCAGATGGATGTGGCGGAAACGGTGAATTACCTCGCCCGGGTCAGCTTCTGGGTGCTGGCCAAGACCTGTGGCGTCCTGATTTTTCTTGGTCTGCTCGATTTTCTCTACGTTCGCTGGGAATTGGAACAGAAAATGAAAATGACCAAGCAGGAAGTCAAGGAGGAGTTCAAGGAGAGTGAAGGCGACCCCTATGTCAAGGGGCGGGTTCGGGCGATTCAGCGGGAGATGGCCCGCAAGCGGATGATGGCCGATGTCCCCAAGGCCGACGTGGTCATCACCAACCCGACCCACCTCTCCATCGCCATCGTCTATCGGCGGGGCGAGGCCGATGCCCCGGTGGTCCTGGCCAAAGGGGCCGATGCCGTCGCCATGCGGATCCGGGAAATTGCCAAAGAACACGATGTGCCGCTGGTTGAAAATGTGCCGGTGGCCCGGGCGATTTACCAAGTTGAAATCGGGCAGCCGATCCCGGAAGAGATGTTCAAGGCGGTGGCGGAAATCCTCGCCTACGTTTATAGCCTCAAAGGACCTAAAGCATGATCGCCAGTATGATGGAAAATCGTTGGGCCCAAACGCTGCTGCGGGCCGACATCATTGTCGCCGTCGGCCTGGTGACCATCCTGATGTTGATGATCATTCCGTTGCCGCCGCTGCTGCTCGACCTGTTCCTGGCGATGAACATCACCCTGTCGCTGCTGATCCTGGTGATCTCCCTCTACACCGCCCGGGCGCTTGATTTCGGCATGTTTCCGGCGGTGCTGCTGGCCACCACCCTGTTCCGGCTCTCCCTCAACGTCGCCTCCACCCGCCTGATCCTGCTCAAGGGGAACGAAGGCCCGGCGGCGGCCGGCAGCGTCATCCAGTCCTTCGGCCAGTTCGTGGTCGGCGGCGATTATGTGGTCGGTCTGGTGCTGTTCATCATCCTGGTGGTGATCAACTTCATGGTCATCACCAAGGGCGCCGGCCGGGTCGCCGAGGTCGCCGCCCGCTTTACCCTCGACGCCATGCCGGGCAAGCAGATGGCCATCGACGCCGATCTGAACTCGGGGCTGATCAGTGAAAACGATGCCCGCACCCGGCGTAAGGAGATCGCCGCCGAGGCCGAGTTTTACGGTGCCATGGACGGTGCCAGCAAGTTCGTCCGCGGCGACGCCATCGCCGGCATCATCATCACCCTGATCAACATCGGCGCCGGTTTTCTCATCGGGGTGGTGCAGAAGGGGATGCCGATGGCCCAGGCGGCGCAGAACTACACCATTCTCACCGTCGGCGATGGTCTGGTCGGGCAGATTCCGGCGCTGATCATCTCCACCGCCGCCGGCCTGCTGGTCACCCGCACCACCGGCACCAGCGACTTCGGCTCCGACCTCAAGACCCAGTTCAGCTTGCATCCACGGGCAATCTGGGTGGTGGCCGGGATGCTGTTTTTCTTCGGCCTGATCCCGGGGTTGCCGAAGCTCTCCTTTTTCATTATTGCCGGCGTTTTGATGCTGGTGGCTAGCCAGCTCGACAAGGCCCAGAAGGCCAAGGATGCCGCGGCGGTGGCGCCGGCGGTGGAAGCCGCGCCGGTGCGGGACAACTACGAAGAGATGCTCTCCGTCGACCTGCTCGAACTCGAAGTCGGTTACGGTCTGATCCCCTTCGTCGACGCCAGCCAGAATGGCGAACTTTTGACCCGGATTCACACCATCCGCAAGCAGTTCGCCCTCGATATGGGTTTTATCGTGCCGCCGATCCACATCAAGGACAATCTGCAGCTCAAACCCAACGAGTACGGCATCCTGCTCAAGGGGACCCGCATCGCCGGCGGCGAGATGCTCCCCGGCCACCAGTTGGCGATGAATCCCGGGACCGCCAGCGAGACTCTGAGGGGGGTTGCAACCACCGAACCAGCCTTCGGTCTGCCAGCCACCTGGATTTCTGAAGATAAGAAGGAACGGGCGCAAATGGCCGGATATACAGTGGTTGATTGCACCACGGTGATGGCCACCCACATCAGTGAAATGATCAAACGTCACGCCCATGAACTGCTTGGCCGCCAAGAGGCACAGAACTTGCTCGATACCCTGAAGAAGGGCTACCCGAAGCTGGTCGAGGAGCTGGTGCCAAGCCTGCTCAGCCTCGGCGGAGTGATGCGGGTCCTACAGAACCTGCTGCGGGAGCAGGTCTCCATCCGCGATATGCGGACGATTCTCGAAGCCCTGGCCGATTACGCACCCATGACTCAGGATGCCGATACCTTGACCGAGTATGTACGCCAATCCCTCGGACGTTCCATCAGCACCCGGCTCAGCCCCGATGGGCAGATGCTGCCGGTGTTGACCTTCAACCGCGAGGTTGAAGAGGTGCTGCAGGAGGCCACCGTCTCCTCCGGCCAGGGGAGCTACCTCTCCCTCGATCCGAGCACGGCGCGGACCATTCTCGGCAGCCTCAGTGAGCAGTTGCAGGGGTTTGCCGGCGGCCAGCCGGTGCTGCTCTGTCAACCGACCATCCGGCCCCACGTCAAACGCTTGACCGAGCGCTATCTGCCGAATCTGGTGGTGCTTTCCCATAACGAGGTCGCACCCAACCTCAAGGTGAAATCGATCGGAACGGTGAATCTCAATGCAAGTTAAGGTCTTCGAAGCTGACGACATGCCGACCGCGCTGAAGCTGGTCAAGGAGAGCCTTGGCTCCGATGCGATGATTCTCTCCACCCGCACCGTGCGCAAGGGGAGTCTCGGTCTGCTCGGCAAGTCGGTGGTCGAGGTGACGGCCGCTATCGATGGTGGCTCGCCGGTTTCCGGAGAATCGGCGCCGCCGGCCTATTCAAGACCTGCGGCTCCGGTTGCCCCGGCGCCGAAACGACCAGCCTCCGCCGAGCCGGGGGGGCCGCGGGCCTATGCCGGTGATGATTTTGACTACAACCAGATCTGGCGGCGCAAGAAAGTGATCGATCCGCTGGAAGAAGAGGTGGCGCAGCTCAAAGGCCAGCTCTCCTCGATCAATGTCGAATCGCTGCGGGGCGAGATCAGCGAACTCAAAGAACTGGTGAAGGCCGCCGCCCAGCGTGGTTCGGTGGAGCAGGTCGCTCCGAAACCCCGGCAGGGGAGCGCTATCGCCAAAATGATGGATGCCCTGCTCGACCGTGGGGTCGAACCCGGCCCGGCCGAAGCGATCATCCGTCAGGCTCTGGTCAAATATCCGCCGCAGGACAAATCGATCACCCTCGAAGGGTTCCTGGCCGCGGCCATCGCCGAATTGGTCCGCACCTGTGGTCCGATCATCGGCCCCGGCAGCGACGGCCCCCGCAAGGTGGCGCTGGTCGGCCCCACCGGGGTCGGCAAGACCACCACCCTGGCCAAGTTGGCGGCCGATTACCTGCTGCAGGGGGGGCGGAAGCTGGCCCTGGTGACCATCGACATCTACCGCATCGCCGCCACCGAACAGCTCAAGGTTTACGGCGAGATCATGAAGGTGCCGGTGGAGGTGGTGCTCTCGCCACAGGATCTGCAGCAGGTCTGGACCCGCCATCGGGACAAGGAATTGATTCTGATCGACACCTCCGGGCGCAGCCCGAAGGATGCCGCCGGCCTGGCCGAACTCGAGAGCTTCATCGGCGAGGGGAGCGGGGTGGAGAATCACCTGGTGCTTTCGGCCACCACCCGCGATCGGGAAGCGGCCGGGGCGCTCAAACGCTTCAGCCGACTGCCGCTGAAGAGTCTGATTTTCAGCAAAGTCGACGAATGTGAAAGTCTGGGGGGGCTGCTCAATCTGCATCTGAAGAACAACTTCCCCCTGTCCTACCTCACCACCGGGCAACGGGTGCCGGAGGACATGGTTCTGGCCGAACCAAGCGGGGTGGCCAGCCTCATCATGAGAAAGCAGTAGGGATATGGATATGGCGACGCAACCAATGGATCAGGCAGGCACCCTGCGCAATCTCTCGCGCAGCCTCGAACCGACGCCGCGCAAAACCGCAGGCAAAACCCCACGGGTGGTTTCGGTCACCAGCGGCAAGGGGGGAGTCGGCAAGACGGCGGTCGCTTCCAACATGGCGGTGGTGCTGGCCAGGCTCGGTTACAAGGTGCTGATCATCGACGCCGACCTCGGTCTGGCCAATATCGATGTGGTCTTCAACCTGACCCCCCAATACAACCTCAATCACTTCTTCTCTGGCGAGAAGCAACTCACCGAGATCGTGGTCGAGGGGCCCCAAGGGATCAAAATCCTCCCCGCCGGCTCGGGAGTTCAGTCCTTCACCCATCTGACCGTCGACCATCAGCGCCGCTTTCTGGAGGCGATGGATGCTTTTCACGGTGACTTCGACCTGGTGATCATTGACACCGAGGCCGGGATTTCCGAAAACGTCACCTATTTCAACGTCGCCGCCCAGGATATCCTGGTGGTCACCACCCCCGACCCCACCGCCATCACCGATGCCTATGCGTTGATGAAGCTGCTCTCCACCAAGTACCACGAGAAATTTTTCAACCTGGTGGTGAACTCGGTCAAGGACGAGGGGGAGGCCCTGGATGTTTACAAAAAACTGACGCTGGTGGCCAACCGCTACCTGAATATCTCCATCGACTATCTCGGCTGTGTCCCCTTTGACAAGCGGCTGCGGGAATCGGTGCAACGGCAGAAGGTGATGGTCGAGCTCTACCCCGGCACCCGCACCAGCAACGCCTTCGAGCAGTTGGCTCATGGTCTGGCCAATGCGTCGCCGAGCACCAAGGCCAAGGGGACCGCGCAACTGTTCTGGCAGCGGCTGCTCTCTCTGGGGCCGGGAGCCTGAACATGCAGTCCCTCGATTTTTTCTCCGACCTGCCGCAGGTGATCGACCGCGAACGGCTGATCAAAGCCCATCTGCCGATGGTCGATTTTCTGGTCGAGCGCATGGTTTGCCAGGTCCCCGGTTACATGACCCGGGACGATATGGCCAGCGCCGCGATGATGGGGTTGCTCGATGCCGCCGGTCGCTTCGACCCGGCCCGGGGAATCCTGTTCAAAACCTTCGCCGAGCGGCGGATGCGCGGGGCGATCATCGACGAAGCCCGCAAGATGGACAGTTTTTCCCGCACCCTGCGCGACAAGCAGGGGCGGATCGCCGATGCCATCAACGACCTCGCCGGCCGCCTGGGCCGCGACCCGGAGGAGCAGGAAGTCGCCAAGGCCCTCGGCCTCTCCCTTGAGGACTATCAACAGCAGCTCACCGAAGTCGGCCATCTCGGGGTGGTCAGTCTGCACGATACCCTGGACAATTCCGAAGACGGCCGCACCCTGCTTGAAACCATCGCCGACACCACCAGCAAGAGCCCCCTGGAAAATCTCGAGGCCCGGGAACTGACCCGGGAGCTCGCCGCCCACCTGGAAGGTCTCACCGACAAAGAACGCCTGGTGGTCAGCCTCTATTACTATGAGGAGCTGAGCCAGAAGGAGATCGCCGAGGTATTGAGCCTCACCGAAGGGCGGGTCTCTCAACTGCACAGCCAGGCGCTGATCAAACTCAAGGGAAAACTCAGCGGCCGCGGCAAGCGGCGCTGAAAAAATCATCCCGAATCCCTCCTTTTGTCACAATTCCGGCACGGCAAATGCAATTCCCCTGAGTGTCAACTTTGGCGTGGGTCTGTCGCCAAAGGCTAGGCCCCAACGCAGAGTCGCAGAGGGGCAAAGAACGCAGAGAGCGCAGAGAAAATCTTGAATTTTTGACATCGGTTTTTCTCTCCTGCCTCGGCGCCTCAGCGTTAAATCAGTTGCTTTTCAGGAGGTCGACATGCCGGCCAAAGATTTCATTTTTGTTGTGGTGCTGCTGCTGGCCATTGCCCTGGCCTTGTTGTGTGTGCTTCTCGATCGGCGTCTGGCCCGTCAGCGGCAGGAGAATGCCCGCCTGGCTGAGGAGTTGGCCGCGGCTCGCCAGGCTCCGCCGGCAGCCGTTGCCGCCACAGCCCCGGTGGTGGTCAAAGCTTCGCGACCCTTCGCCGCCGATTTCGAGCAGGCCAGCCTGCGCCAGCGGTTGCAGCGCAGCGATGGCAGCGCAGCGGTTCCGGAAAAATACCGCCTGGTGGCGGCCATGGCCGAGCGCGGCCTGCGGGCCGAGGATATCGCCGCGGTGCTGCAGCTTCCTGTCCCCGAAGTGAGCGCCCTGTTGCGGCTGAGCATGGTCTCCCGCGGGGCGGCTTGAGCCGGCGCAAGGAATAAAATTAAAGAAAATCCTCTCGATGGTCGATATGAGAGATATCGGTAAGCAACAGGGAGAACCCCATGAGTTCTGGAAGCTACAGCGCCCTCTCCGGCATGGCCACTCGGCTCGAACAGCTCGATGCCATCGCCGACAATCTGGCCAACATCAAGACCACCGGATTCAAAAAAAGCGGCGTGGTGTTTGCTGCCGCCCTTGATCAGGCGACCAGCGACCAGCGCGGCAAGGGGATCAACTTCGCCCGCTCCGAAGGAGGCTTTACCGATTTCGCCCAAGGGCCCCTCAACCGCACCGGCGTGCCGCTGCACCTCGGGGTCGACGGCGACGGTTTCTACAAGGTCCGCGACGCCGGTGGCAACATTCTCTACACCCGCCAGGGGAACATGCGGCTTGATCCCCAGGGCTTTCTTATCGCCGGCCACGGCCAGCAGGTGCTGGGGGAAGGGGATGCCCCGATTCAACTGACCGATCCGGTCCCCACCGTGACTCCTGACGGCACCATGGTGCAAGCCGACGGCGACACCCGCAAGCTGGTGTTGCATCGTTTCGCCGACCCCCGCCAGCTCGAGCGGGTCGGCGGTGGGCTGTTTCGCGCTCCGGCCGGGGTGATTCCGGAGCCGGTGGCCCAGCCGAGTATTCAGCAAGGGCAGCTGGAAGAGTCGAATGTCAATGTGATGCAGGAAACCGGGCGGATGATGGAGGCGCTGCGCGTCTTCGAAGCCTGCCAGAAAATGATGCAAACCTACGGCACTATCGGGTCAAAAATCGACGAGCTCGGCTCGGTCGGCTGACCCGCACCCTCAAGGAGTCAATTATGATCAGAGCACTGTGGACCGCGGCAACCGGGATGGAAGCCCAGCAGCTGAACATGGATGTGATCGCCAACAACCTGGCCAACGTCAACAGCACCGGTTTCAAAAAAAGCCGGGCCGACTTCCAGGATATCCTTTATCAGACCACCAAAAGCGCCGGCACCACCGCCTCCCCCGGGGTCGAAGTTCCCACCGGGGTGCAGGTTGGCTTGGGCTCCCGGGTCGCGGCGGTGCAGAAGGTCTTCACCGGCGGCGACATCCACCAGACCAGCAACGAACTTGACCTGGCGATCGAAGGCCAGGGCTTCTTTCAGGTCTCGACCCCCGACGGCTTGCAAAACTACACTCGCGCCGGCGCCCTCAAGCGCGACAGCACCGGTCGTCTGGTCACCTCCAGCGGCAACCCGATCTTCCCCGAAATCGTGGTGCCGCCCAACGCCCGCACCATCTCCATCAGCCCTGCCGGGGTGGTCGAGGTGATGCTTGATGGCGAAGCGACCCCGACCGAAGTCGGCACCTTCGAACTGGTGCGGTTCAGCAATCCCGCCGGCCTCAACAGTCTGGGGTCGAACCTGTTCGGCGAAACCCCGGCCTCCGGTTCGCCGGAAACCGGCACCCCCGGCGAGTCGGGTTTCGGCACCATTTCCCAGGGCTTTCTCGAAGGCTCCAATGTCAACATCATGGAGGAGATGGTCGCCATGATCGCCGGCCAGCGGGCCTACGAAATCAACTCCAAGGCGATCCAGACCGCCGATGAAATGCTGCAGATGACCAACGGTCTGGTCCGCTAGGTGCTGTGATGATGCGCTTTGCTCTCTGCCTGCTCGGCCTGGTGTTGCTGCTAATCGCGACCCCCGGTCTGGCCCTGGAAATCCGCCTGCGGGAGCAGGTCGAGGTTGCCGGCGACATGGTTCGCCTTGGCGAACTCGGCGAGATTCTCGACGCCGAAGGGGGCTTGCAGCAGGCCCTTGAGCCCCTGGAGCTGTTCGCCGCCCCCGAACCCGGCGCCGAGCGGAAAATCTCCGCCGCCGAGGTCGCCCAGGCCTTTGGCCAGCGGGCTGCCGGCATGCCGGAGGTGCGCTGGAGCGGCGCCAAAACCCTGGCTTTGAAACGGCCGGGGCAACAGATCGGGCCGGCGCAGATCGAGGCGCTGATCGCCCAGTTCCTGCAGCAGAACAAAGCCAAACTGCCCAAGGCCCAGGTGCGCTTCCGCATCTCCCAGCCAGCGGCCCCCTTTGCTCTCCCCGCCGGTAAACTCTCCAGTGAAATCATCCCCAGCGATCCCGGCCTGCTCAAAAGCCGCAGCATGACCCTGATCTTCCGCGTCGACGGCCGGTTGGTGAAAACCCTGCTGGTGCGGGGCGATCTGGAGGCGAAAACCGCCGTGGTGGCTGCTGCGACCGACCTGGAGCGCGGCACTCTGCTCAGTGCCAAGGATCTGCAGCTGATCGAGCGCGACCTGGGCAATCTGCGCGACCCCTATGTCGATCCTGCCGAGCTGCTCGGTCAAAAACTCAAGCGCCCGCTGCGCGCCGGCGAGATTCTGGCGCCGTCCATGGTCGACATGCCGCCAGTGATCAAACGCGGCGATGTGGTCAACATGCAGCTGCGCGGCGCCGGCTTCAGCCTCAGCGCCCAAGGGGTCGCCCGCCAGGATGGCCTGGCCGGGGAGACGATCCTGGTGCGCAACAGTAATTCCCGCCGGGATATTTCTTGTCAGGTAACCGGACCCGGCCAGGTGGACGTGGAGTATCCCAAATGAAAACCAGAGCGCTACCTTTGATCGCTGTCATTCTTTTGACCACCGCCTGCTCCGCCCCCTCCCGGCGAGCCGCGGAACCGCTTCGGCCCTTGTCCCAGGTGCCGCCGATGACCGGTGCCTCGACGGCCGTCACTACCGGCTCGCTCTGGAGCAATGGCACCAACGGTCTGGCCAGCGACAACAAGGCCCATCAGAAGGACGATATTTTGACGGTGGCGATCTTCGAGTCGGCCAGCGCCACCAAACAGGCCTCCACCACCACCGGCCGCGACAGCTCCGCCTCCGCCGACATCAGCAGCGTCCTCGGCCTGGAGAAGAACCTGGCCAACATCAACTCCTCCCTCGATCCGACCAATCTGCTCAGTGCCGGTTACCAGAGCGACTTCAAGGGCTCCGGCGCCACCTCCCGCAAGGAGAACCTGGTGGCGACCCTGACCACCCGGGTGGTGGAGGTGCAGCCCAACGGCAACCTGCGCATCGAGGGGAGCAAGACCGTCACCGTTAACCGCGAGGATCAGATCATCCACCTGCGCGGCATCGTGCGGCCGGCTGATATCGGCACCAACAACATGGTCGATTCCAAGTACATCCTCGACGCCGAAATCGTCTACACCGGCAACGGCGTGATCAGCGACAAGCAGGGGCAGGGGTGGCTGGTTCGGTTCTTCGACAACATCTGGCCGTTCTGACCGGCCGGGAGCGCATTATGACTATTACCCGCCATTTCCATCGTTTTGCCCTGGTTCTGGTCGCCGTTGGCGTCTTCGGTCTGCTGCTTCCCGCTGTGGCGACCGCCTCGCGAATCAAGGACATCGCCAGTCTGCAGGGGGTGCGGGAAAATCAGCTGATCGGCTACGGTCTGGTGGTCGGCCTCAACGGGACCGGCGACAGCACCCGCACCCGGTTCACCGTTCAGTCGCTGGTCAACATGCTCGAACGCCTCGGGGTCAGCGTCAACCGCAGCCAGGTCAAGGTGGACAACGTGGCGGCGGTGATGGTGACCGCCGAATTGCCGCCCTTCGCCAAAGCCGGCAACAATCTCGATGTGCTCGTCTCCTCCCTTGGCGACGCCGAAAGCCTGCTCGGCGGCACTCTGCTGCTGACCCCCCTCAAGGGTCCGGACGGCCAGGTCTACGCTGTGGCTCAGGGGCCGCTGCTGGTCGGCGCCCTCTCCTTCGGCGGCAAGGCGGCCAAGGTCCAGACCAATCATCCCACCGTCGGCCGCATCCCCAACGGCGGCCTGATCGAGCGGGAAGTCCCTTTTGCCCTGCCGGAAGGGGCGCCGCTGGTCTACCGCATCAAGGAGTCGGACTTCACCACCATTTCCCGGATGAACAGCGTGGTTAACGCCCGCTTCGGCGCCGGCGTTGCCCAACCCCTCGACGGCGCCAGTCTGCAGGTACGGATTCCGGAGAATTTCCAGGGTCGCACCGTCGAGTTCGTCGCCGCCCTCGAAACACTGGAGGTTCAGCCCGACGCCCCGGCGCGGATCGTGGTTAACGAGCGCACCGGCACCATCGTGGTCGGTGAAGAGGTGCGCATCGCTACGGTGGCGGTCTCCCACGGCAACCTCAACCTGGTGATCAACGAAACCGCGACCGTCTCCCAGCCCAATCCCCTCTCCAAAGGCGAAACCGTGGTGGTGCCGGAAACCTCGATCCAGGTCACCGAAACCGGGGGCGAACTGGTGGTGCTGAGTAAAGGGACCAGCATCGGCGATGTGGCCCGGGCGCTCAACGCAATCGGCGCCACCCCCCGCGACCTGATCGCCATCTTCCAGGCCCTCAAGGCCGCCGGCGCCCTGCACGCCGACCTGGTGATCCTCTAACGGCTGCGGCCGGCAGAAAAGGTGAAGGATGAAAACCAACTTCGATCCCAAAATCATGACCGGCGCCACCATGCAGGCCCCCAAAGGACCAGCCAAAGGGGCCGACTCGGAAGCGTTGCGCAAGACCTGCGAGGAGTTCGAGGCGATCTTCGTTCAGCAGATGCTTAAGGAGATGCGTGGCACCCTCCCCGACGGGGGGCTGCTCCCCCGCAGCATGGGGCAGGACTATTTTCAGGAGATGATGGATGGCGAGGTCGCCAAGGCTGCCGCCGTCAAGGGGCATTTCGGCATCGGCGAAGCGCTGTTCCGCCAGCTGCAGCCCCCTGAGCCGGCCACCAATGAAAAACCGGTGGCTGACCAGCCTGTGGCGGACGATAAGCCAGCGCCCTGATCCCTTCCCAGAAACCGTAAGGCCTCCAACGCTGAGGCGCAAAGGGCGCAGAGACGCGGAGAGAGGAAGGTCGTTCTCTCTGCGTCTCTCTTTTGGTTTCTCTGCGACTCTGCGTTAACAGTTGATCCTGTCTTGTTTAAATCCTCAATTTTTTCCTAAAGTTCCCCCCCGTTTCTGCCGATAAGAGAACCAAAGAACAAGAGGTGCCTTCGCCCCCTGTGCTAAAATGGGACGCAAGGCAAATAAATTCATGCAGTTAACAACTGCGACAGGTGGCGACCATGAGCAATAAAATTTTTGGCGGCAATGGGATCGGGCCGATGGAAGGTCTCCAGCGGGCCCAACAGCTGGATAAATCCAAGGCGAGCAAGAGCGCGGGGCAGGGCGATTTCGCCAGCAGCCTGCAGGAGGCCGGCAAGGCCAAGGCCGCGGCGGCTCCCCAGTCGACTGAGCGGGCGCAGAAGCTGGCCGCCCTCAAGGCCCAGATCGAATCGGGCAGCTATCAGCCCGACCTGGAGAAGGTGGCCGAGAGCCTGCTCAAGTTCATCGCCAAGGAGAAGTAGCCATGGAGTCCGTCGTCTCCCACGCCCAACTGCAGCGCCTGCTGGAACTCATCTGCCGGGAGCGCGACTGCGCCAAGCGCTGCGCCATGGACGAGATGGCCGCGGTGACCGAGGAGAAAGAGCTGCTGCTGCGTAGCCTGGGGGCGGTCGGTGAACTCGATGCCGAAGGTCGGGCGCTGGTCGAGCGGATTCGCAACGAGAACCGCCGCAACGCCTATCTCTTCTGGTCGGCCCTGAAATGGGTGCGGGAGAGCATGAGTTTTTTCGGTCAACAGGCGACGCCGGTCGGTTATGGCGCGCGAGGCGGGGTGGTGAGCAGCGCCAACAGCGGCATGCTCCTGTCCGGGCGGGTGTGAGATGGGTGGACTGACCAGCGCTCTGAATATCGGCAAAACCAGCCTGCTGACCTCGCAGAAAACCATCGAGGTCACCGGCAACAACATTGCCAACGTCAATACCCCGGGTTATTCCCGCCAAATCCCCATACTGTCCAGCTATCCCACGGTGCAGATCAACGGCCAGTCCTTCGGCACCGGGGTCAAGATCGACCAGGTGATGCGCAATCACGACACCTTTTTGCAGCGTCAACTCGGCGAGCGCAGCGCCACCGCCGGCGAGGCCGACGCCCGCTCCATGCCGCTGACCCAGGTCGAGCAGGTGATCAGCATCTCCGAATCGAGCATCGCCGGCGAGATCAGCCGCTTTTTCGATTCCTGGCAGGAACTGAGCACCGATCCTTCGAACTCCGCTTTGCGCAATCAGGTGCTGCAGCGTGCCCAGACCCTGTCGGGGAATTTCAACTCCACCATTCGCGAGCTGTCTTCGGCCCAGGAAGATATCAACGTCACCCTGGAATCGAAGGTCGAAGCTGTTAATTTCAAACTCAAGGAAATCGCGACTCTTAACCAGCGCATCGCCAGCCTGGAAACCAAGGGGCAGGGGGCACTCTCCGACCGCGACCGCCGCGACCAGTTGGTCACCGAACTCTCCTCCAGCCTCGGGGTCAGCTACTTCGAGGGGGATAACGGCATGGTCTCGCTGCAGCTCCCGGGTGGTCATACCCTGGTGCAGGATTCCACCGCCATGAGCCTGGAAACCCAGCGGGTCGACGGAAATGTGCAGTTCTCCTTGCGCGCCCCCAGTGGCGGTTCGGTTGCGTTGATCCCAGGCAATTTCGGCGGCGAATTTCGCGGCCTGATGTCGGTGCGCGATAGCCACATTCCCGGGGTTGTCGCCGATCTTGACAAGCTGGCCTACAACTTGCTTAACGAAGTCAATACTCTGCATCAAAGCGGGAGTGGACTCGACGGCGTCAGCGGTCGCGATTTCTTCACCCCCCTGGCAGTCGAAGCCGGAGCCGCCAGCCAGATCGCCGTCGGCTTGACTCAGGGGAACCAGTTGGCCGCCGGAACCGGCTCCGCCGCCGGCGACAATCGCAACGCCCTGAACCTGGCCGCCCTGAGCAGTAAAAAAGTGATCGGCGGTACCGAGACCTTCACCGGTTTTTACGCCAACCTCGCCAGCCGGGTCGGCATCGATGTTCAGCAGAACAGTTTGACCCAGATGGGGAGCCAGGATTCTCTGCTGCAGTTGCAGAACCGCCGGGACTCTTCGGCCGGGGTTTCGCTGGAAGAAGAGATGATCAATCTGATCATGTTCCAGAAGGGTTTCGAAGCTTCAGCCAAGCTCCTCTCCACCGTCGATGAGATGATGGACAGCCTGCTCTCGCTCAAGAGGTAAGTCATGAAAGTCACCAACATGAATACCTACCGGACCCTGCTCAGCCAGATGGACCGGACCAGCAGCGAACTCAACCAGTCGCGGATCACCAGCGCCACTGGCAAGCGGCTGACCAAGGCCTCCGACGACCCGACTTCGGTGCGGCCGGCGATGCTGGCCCGGGAACGGATTCAGGGCGCCGATGGCTTTCTGCGGACCATGGCCTCCGGCCTCAGCCGCCTCGATGTGCAGGACACCAACCTCGGCCAGGCCGAAAACCTGCTGATCCGTGCCAGCGAGCTGGTGGTGATGTCTGGAAATGGCGCCTACTCGGCCGCCGACCGCCTGAGTATGGCCGACGAACTCAAGAATCTGCGCGAAAGCATGCTGGTAGTCGCTAACAGCCAGGTCGACGGCAAGTACGCCTTCGCCGGCTATGCTGAGAATACCCAGCCTTTCAGCGCCAACCCCGCCTACAACCCGCCGGTTGACAGTCGGCCGATGCTCTACGGCGGCGATCAGGGCTCGGTAAAGTTAGAGATTTCCCCCGGTGAGCAGGTCGCGGTCAATATCGACGGCCAATCCTTGTTCCTTGGCGATGCCGACGGCGATGGCAACCCCGATCCCGGCAAGGTCGATATCTTCGCCCTGCTGGCCCGGGTGGAAGAAGGCTTGCGCAGCAACGATCAGGCCGGCGTCAGCGCCGAACTCGACAATCTCAAAACCGCCCTCGAGCAGGTGAGCGGATTCCGCAGCCAGGTCGGCAATACCGCCAGCCGGCTCGAAACCAGTCGTGACGCCATGGCCGATGTTCAGGTCGATCTGAAGGAGTTGCTCTCCAGCTATGAAGACGCCGATCTGGCCGAAACGCTAACCAAAATGATGCAGCAGGAGCAGGCGCTGCAGGCCGCCATGAGCGTGACCTCGCGCATCTCCAAAATGTCGATACTCGATTACCTCTAGGGCGATTGCCGCCCCTGAGCCACTGAAGTCAAAGCCCCCGGTCCCGCGCCGGCGGCGCCCCGTGCCGAGACGTTGTCACGGGTCCCATTTGCGAGCCAGGGAGGGCCCTATGCTGGTCCTGACAAGAAAAGCCGGTGAAGGCATCATCATCGGTGACAATATCAGGGTATCTGTGGTCGAAGTCCGGGGTGGAGGAATCCGTATCGGTATCGACGCCCCCGTCGAAATGAAAATACACCGGCAGGAAGTCTACGACCGGATTCTTAAGGAAAACAAGGAGGCAACCCAATGGGAACTTGTCGATCTGAACGATGTGAGCGACCTGCTGGTCACCCGCAAGGGCTCGCAATGAACAAGCTTCAGACCCGCTTCGGCGAAGTGGAATACGATCCGGAAACCACCCTGCGTTTTCCCCAGGGGCTGATCGGCTTCGAGGACCTGCGCCAGTTTATCGTCATGCCCAACCAGAAGCAGGGGCCGCTATTCTGGATTCAGAGCGTCGAAGACCCCCAGGTCGCCTTCGTGCTGAGCGACCCGACCAACTTCTTCCTCGACTACCGCGTTGTCCCGGAACAAGGGGAGCGGGATAAGCTGGGGATGAACGAAGGCGATGAATGCTTCGTGCTCTCGGTGGTCACCGTTCACCCTGACCGCAGCATCACCTTTAACCTGGCCGCGCCGATCCTCTTCGCCCCGGCCAGCAACCGGGCGATGCAGGTGATTCTGGAAAAGACCCACTATCAGACCCGCACGCCGCTGCCGACCTGCTGACGGGTAGATCTTTCCCCTGTTCCTTTCATGCCCTCTCTGCTCAGCGCCGAGGGGGCATTTTTGTCAATGCTCCAAGCGAGGTTTTCAACGCGGAGACGCAGAGGTCGCGGAGAAAATCCAGAGAAAATCAGTGGTTTCTCTCCGCCCTCTGCTCCTCTCCGTCTCTGCGTTGGAAATGTTTGGGGTTCGAAAATAATCTTCAAAATATCTCTAAAGAGTTGCCGCTTGTCTGCCGATAAGACATTCAAGCCATAACCGGGAAATCAAAAATCAAAGGAGGTGACCCCCGCAGCTCTCAACCGATCCCGGATGCAAAAACGTACACTAACCCAAAGCAACACCCCCAACCAATGGGCAAGGATGCCCGAAACTCACCTTCAAGGAGGAACAGACCATGGCAATCACAATCAACACCAACATCGCTTCCCTCAACGCCCAGCGTAACCTCAGCTCTTCCCAAAACGCCCTGGGCAAATCGATGCAGCGCCTCTCTTCGGGCCTGCGTATCAACAGCGCCAAAGACGACGCCGCCGGTTTGGCGATCTCCAACCGTATGACCTCCCAGATCCGTGGCCTCAACCAGGCGTCCCGGAACGCCAACGACGGTATCTCTCTTGCTCAAACCGCTGAAGGCGCCCTCCAGGAAAGCACCAACATTCTGCAGCGGATGCGCGAACTGTCAATTCAGTCGGCCAATGATACCAACAGCGCTTCCGACCGTTCTTCTCTGCAGGCTGAAGTCAGCCAACTGCAGAGCGAATTGAACCGCATTGCTGAATCAACCAGTTTTAACGGCAAAAACTTGCTGGATGGCAGTATGGGGGGCGCCAAATTCCAGGTTGGCGCCAATGCAAATCAGGTCATCAGCTTCTCTATCTCTTCCGCCAGGGGGGCTGACATTGGCACCAATCGCAGTGTTGCCGATGGTGGAACCATGCAGAACGCAACGACGGCTGCCGCGACTTCAGCAGCTAACAACGGAACTGCGACACAAGTAACTCTGGCAGGCACCAATAATGGGGCTTCCTACTCGACCAACGTTACTCTGTCTTCCGGAGGCAGCGCGAAGTCAATGGCCGCCGCCGTTAATCTGCAAACGGGGACTACTGGTGTGACTGCGACTGCATCCACCAAGGCTGAATTGTCAGCAATGGGAGCGGGCGCGACTAGTTTTAAACTTAACACTGTCACCATCGCTGCAACGGTCGATGCTACCGATCTGACAACCGTCGTCGCTGCGATCAACGACCAGAGTGCTGCTACCGGTGTTACTGCAGAGCTCAGCGGCGACAAGAGCAAGCTGATAATGACTTCCGCTACCGGCGAAGACATTAAGGTGGAAGACTACAGCAATGGCACTGCAACGGCCGCATTGAAGGGTATCAAGGCCGATGGGAGCGCTTCGGGTTCCGCGATAACCCTCACCTCCGGCGGCGCTGCCGACTCTTCCAGCGTTGGTGGTTATCTTTCCTTCGATAGCACCGAGACTTTTGCAGTAACATTTAATCAGACCACTGTCAGCGGTGGTACCGCTGCGGTCGCTTCATCGCTCAAAAATATCGCCTCGGTCTCGATTTCAACTCAGAGTGGTGCCAACGATGCGATTTCGGTCATCGATGGTGCTCTTAGCAAGATCGACTCCATCCGCGGTGGTCTTGGTGCGGTTCAAAACCGCTTCGAATCGACCATTGCCAACCTGCAGAGTGTCTCCGAGAACGTCTCTGCTGCCCGCAGCCGAATCATGGATGCGGACATCGCCGAAGAAACCGCGGCCATGACCAAGAACAGCATTCTGCAGCAGGCCGGCGTTGCCATTCTGGCGCAGGCCAACCAGGCCCCCAACATCGCCCTCTCCCTCCTCCAGTAAGTTTGGGGCTAGATAGAAAAAAGGGGGGCTTCGGCCCCCCTTGATTCAACCGGGCAGTACCGCCGGGCCGGCTCTGGATGGTCCTGGGCCGGGTCTTTCCCAAGGGCGAGGAGACACCGATCATGAATATTCTTCAAGCAACAATTGCCAATGCCGGCATGGGTAGAATGCCCTCCGGCAGCGAGGCGATTGATCGGGAGCGCCGGGGGCCGTCACTAAAAAGCGAACCGGTTCAGGACGAGAAAAAGGTAGCACCGGAAGAAGTCCTGAAGAAGATCAAGAGCCTTACCGAAGACGGCGCCTACAGCGTCCGCTTCGAAATGGACAAGGATGTTGACCAGATGGTCATTCGGCTGTTCGACCATCAGAGTGGCGACATGATCCGGCAGATCCCTTCCGAGGAGCTGTTGGAGGCCATCAAGAGTCTGCGGGATTTCCGCGGGCTGATGGTCAACACCCAGGTTTAGATTTTTCACCGTAGTTGTTGGGTCGGGAGCGGGTTATGGCAATCAGTTTTGGCGGATTGGCCACGGGAATGGATACGACTTCGCTGATCTCCTCGTTGATGGAGGTCGAGCGCAAGCCGATCGAGCGGATGACTCTGGATATGACCTATCAGAGCAACCGCCTTTCCGCGCTCTCGGAATTCAACGGCAAATTGACGTCGCTGCTGTCCAAGGTCGAGGCCTTGGGTAGCAGCGACGATCTTCGTCCGATGAAGTCGAGTCTGAGTCGGGAAGGATACCTGACCGCCAAGGCCGGGACCACCGCTGTGCCAGGAAACTATCAGATCAAATCCCACGCCCTGGCCCAGGTGGAGAAGGTGGTCAGCACCGACGGTTTGGCCTGGGCCGATAAGGACGCCAAGCTGTTCAATACCGGCACTCTCTCCTTGAAGGTCGAGGGGGTTGAAAAGGCCGCCATCACTATTGATGACAGCAACAATTCCCTGAGCGGGATCATGCAGGCGATCAATGCCGCCAACACCGGCGCGACCCCTTCGGGAGTCAGTGCCACCATCATCAACGATGGCGACGAATACCGCCTGGTGCTCACCGGTGCCACCGTCAAGGACAAGGCGATCACCCTCGATGCCACCGGGTTGAACAGCGGTACGGGAACCTACGCCAATCCCACCCTGGGTGCTCCGGTGCAAAACGCTCAGCAGGCGCACATCGAAGTGGACGGCATCCACATCTACAGCGACACCAACAGTTTCAGCGAGGCGATACCCGGTGTGACCTTGGCATTGACCAAGGCTGACGGGGGAGCCGAAGCGACCAGTTTGAACGTCACCCTCGACGAAGCAGGGGTTAAGAAAAAGATCCAAGATTTTGTCAGCGCCTACAACGGTGCCATCGCCTTCGTCACCAGCCAATCGGCTTACGGCGACAACTCCTCGGGGGTGCTCGGCAGTGACTCGGGTCTGAACATGATCAAACGCCGCCTGCAAAACCTCCTGGTCAATCCGGTGGGTGGCAACGGCAGCATCAAGACTCTGGCGGAACTTGGCTTCGAAACCCAGAAAGACGGCAGCATTAAGCTCAACGACAGCAAGCTGAGCAAGGTGCTGAGCGAAGACCCCGCTGCGGTGGAGACACTGCTGGCTGGTGAAAAGGGGTTGGATGGTAGCGTTACCGTTAAGGGGGTTGCCGCCCAGTTTCAGGACTACCTGAAAGGGATTACCAGCAGCGTTGATGGGTTTTATGTCGGACGGAAAAAAAGCATCGACAGTACCATTAAAAAGCTCGACGCCGGTATCGAACGGGTGGAAGCGCGACTGGAGCAGCGGCAGCAACGACTGGTCGAGCAGTTCACCGCCATGGAAAAGCTGGTAAGCGCTCTGAATTCGCAGAGTTCCTACCTCACTCAACAGATGGATATGCTCAGCAATATATGGAGTAATAAACGATGAATGCCTACATGAGTCAATATCAGGCAAATGATGTGGCCACCTCGTCGCCGGAGCGGATCTTGATCATGCTGTACGATGGCGCCATTCGCAATATCGCCCGGGCTGAGCGGGGGATTCAAAATGGCGAGCGGATGCCGAAGCTGGAGGGGATCAGCAAGGCTATTGCCATTATCTCTGAGCTTTCCAATACCCTCGATTTTGAAAAAGGTGGCGAGATCGCCGAGAACCTCGACGGCCTCTACGGTTTCATGATCCGTGAGTTGACCCGCAGCAATCTGGAAAACAAGGTTGAGCCGTTGCAGGTGGTGACCAAGCTGCTGACGGATCTGCGCTCGACCTGGCTCGATGCCATTGAGCTGGTGCGTAAAGAGAAGGCCGCTGCGACCCGCGTCGACGAGCATGCTGCGGTGAGTGGGCAGCGGTCGTTTGCAGCGGCATTGTAAGTCGTTGCCTTTCCTGGGGAGCAATCGCGCATGAGATCGTTGACCGAGCAACTGCATCAGTCGATCGCTGAATACCGGCAACTGCAGCAGGGCTACCAAGCCGTTTCCGTTGCCCTGGCGGCAGGAGAAGACACGGTTGTGGCCAGCGGTCTCGTCGAACTGCAGGAGCTTGAGGCGCAGCTTCGGCTAAGCGATGCGGAGTTGAACGCTGCGGCAACCGCTGCAGCTGACTCCTTGCCCGAAACCCTGTGGCAGGATCGGTTGCAGCAGATGGCCCAAGCGGCCGAAGCCAATCGCAAGCTGTGTGATCATGCCCGCACTCTGCTCACCCTGCTCGCCGAGGAGCGCGCCCAGCTCAACGGAGGCCGGACCGCCATGTCGGGCTACCGCATGGCCGGCGACCAGCGCGGCTCCCTGGTCCGCAGCGCCTGAACAAAGGCTTAATCCGCCAACCCCGAGCTAAAGATTTCCCCTCCTTGCGTCGATAAGATTATCAAGGGCCGGCAAGATGGACTTGCCAGGTCAACGATGCGGAGGATGCCATGCTATTACAAGCCGTCAAAAACCTGTTCACCTCGCCGGTCTTTCTTCCCCAACCCCCTGTCGCATCCCAGACCAAGGTCGATCGCCGCAACCGGGAGTTTTTTCGGGTCGATACCAGCATTGCCATAAGTTACATCCTGGAGCAGGAATTCGTGCCTGACCGGCCGCTGGAAACCCGACGGGTGAATTTGAGCGGCGGCGGTATGCGTCTGCGCATCCCCGAGTTGCCAATCATAAATTCTCTGGTCTGGTTGAAACTGGCGCTTCCGGATCAGCAGCCCTTTGACTGCCTTGGTAAGGTCGTCTGGCAGGGTGAGGCAAACAGCGCCGGTTGGGACGTGGCGATGGAGTTCCTCGATCTGGCCACTGGCCAGCGCGACCAGATCATTGCTTTCTGTTTTGCCGAACAGGGGCGGCTGCTGCGGCACAATGTGCGGGTTGCCTGACTGCTGGACAAGTCACTAGAAATCTGTAATAATCGCCCGTCTTTAATCTTGCGACCGGAACTTTCCGGCCGCCTGTCTGTGATGCAATAAATCGAAGGAGCCCTGGTGTTTTCTCGAGAAGCTCTCGACCATTATTCCAGCTACCAACCGGTGCGACTGTCGATTCCGGGGCGCAGTGACGACGAACCGCTGGAAACGGTGATGATGACCTCCAAAGCGCCTTTCGTGGAAGTGCGCTGCCCGGCTCATCTGGTCTCCGCTCTGGCCAAAGAGCCGGAGGCGGTCTGGACTCTCACCAGCCAGCGTGGCGACTTCATCTTTTTCATGCAAGGGTGCTTTCTCAGCGCCAAGGATCACAACCACATCTATCTCGAGGTCCTCTTGTTCGAGAATCGGCCGCAACAGCGTCGTTATTTCCGCATCGACACCGAGGTTTTTGTTCGCCACTGGGAGATCGGTCACAGCCCGGCCAAGGCTGGACAACCTGTGCGCAAGCCGGTGAACCTGAGCGCCGTGGGGCTGCGCTTCACCACCCAGGGGGATTTCAAGGTCGGGCAGATGGTCGGGCTGGAGCTCTCCTTGCCTGAGGCCTCTCCGGTGCGGTTGGAGTGCTGCGGCAAGATCATCCGGGTGGTGGATAAGGGGAATAGCCGGCAAGAGCTGGCCATGGAGATGGTGGAGCTGGAACCGCGGGATCAGGAGAAGCTCATTCAGTTCTGCCTGGCCGAGCAGCGCCGGCAGTTGCGGATGAAAGTCCGCGTGCTCGATCCGCACCTGTGAGCGGGTTGCGGGCACCTCGGGGAGGGGGGGATATGCAGGCGCGGGAGGTCTTTGAGCATCTGGTCGATTACAAGGTGGCCCGCATTTCGCTGCCGACTCGCTCCGGCGGGGTTTTGGTGCTCGATGGGGCGATCCGGGTGCTGCCGAGCGGTGAGCTGGAAGCCCGTTTTCTGCCCGATCGGCTGCCGATCGCCGAGTTGAAGCTTGGCGGGCGTGGTCGGCTGGCCTGCGGTTATGGCCTCAATATCCTGGTGATTCACGCCAGTCTGCACCAGCTGGTCGATGAGCGCAATCTGCGGCTGCTGATCGAGGAAACCACCAGCCACGGCGATCCCCGTCGGCACTTTCGGGTCAATGCCGAACTGCAGCTGCGCTACTGGCCTGCCGGGGGTGAGCGACCGACCCAGGCCGAGGCCTCGCAGGTGAACCTCAGCGGCGGCGGATTGCGCTTCACCATTATCGAACCCTTTCGGGTCGGCCAGCGCTTGGCCCTGGAATTGACCCTGCCGGGAAACCTGCCGCGGCTGATCAATTGCACCGGCCAGGTGGTGTCCATCGGCCAGAGTGCCCAGCGCGGACGGGAGGCGGCGGTGCATCTGGTCGATATCCGACCGGACGATCTCGATCGTTTGCTGGTCTTCTGCCTCAGTGCCAAGGTTCAGGAGCTGCACAGCAAAGCCCAGTTCCTCGGCTCGGTGCTCGACCCACGCCTCTAGTCTGAACGCAACGACGCCGCCAAGGGACATTCCCTTGGCGGCGTTTTACTTTTTGGTTGATTCGTCTCCCCTCTCCCCCTGAGAGAGGTTGCCCGCAGGGCGGGTGAGGGCGTCTCTAGGCGTAGCCGATCACATGGGGGAAGTAGATGGCACCCCGAGCAGAGAAGTTCTCCAGCGGCAGGCTCTGGTAGATTTCGGTGCAGTTGCGCCCATTGCGTTTGCCGCAATACAGGGCGCTGTCGGCCTCGCTGAGCAGTTGCCGTGCATCGATGGGGCCAGGCCCTGTGGCGGTGCCGAGGCCGATGCTGGCGGTAATTGAAAAACTCCCCATCGGGCCGCTGAAGTACAAGCTGGCCAGGTGCTTGCGGATCCGTTCGGCGAGCAGGTAAGCGTGACCTTCGCCGGTGTCGGGGAGCAGCAGGGCGAATTCTTCGCCACCGTAGCGGCAGACCACATCGGTTTTGCGCACCAGGCCGTGAATGGCCCCGGCGACCTTGCGCAGGACCGCGTCGCCGGTTGGGTGACCGTATTCGTCGTTGACCCGTTTGAAATGATCGATGTCGAGCATCAGCAGGGCAAATGTTCCACCCTTGCGCTCATTGCGTGCGGCTTCGGCCTGCAGGGAAACATCGAAATAGGCCCGGTTGTAGAGGCCGGTCAGGGAATCGGTCAGGGCCTTGCGCGCGAGCTGAAAATTTTCTTCCCGCAGCTTTTCGGCCTTTTCTTTTTGAGCCAGTTGTTGGCGCAGGCGAACTCGCAGTTCGGCAGCGGAGGTGGTGTCGAAATAACAATCGTGGGCGCCGCATTCCAGGGCCGCCAGGCGCTCGTTCCCCTCGGCTTCGGTAAACAGCACCAATGGGATATCCCGCCAGAGCTCGCGCTTGTGCAATTCGCTCACCAACAGGCCGATCTGACCGCGGGTTTCCGGGCGCCAGGCACAGGCGATCAGGTCGATTTTGTGGTCCTCCAGATGGACCAGGGCCTGGGTCGCCGTGGAGTTGAGCAGCTGCCAGCTAAGACTGGTGGCCTCCAGGCGCTCTTGAAGCTGGCGTTGTACCCCGTGGGAGTCGTCGATGATCAAGGCGTTTGCGGTCATGGTACATCCTTTCGGGGTGGATACGGTTTGCGTCCGTGACCTCCTTATCGGCAACGGCGGATGAAATCTTTAGTTGCGATGGTCGCCGGTGGTGCTTTTTCTGCCCCTAAAGAATTGCCGGTTTTCAACCGAAGAGAACGCCTATGAGCACTATCAATCCCCTCGCCACGATTACCCCGGTCATCCCAACCAACGCCTACGCCGGCACCCGGGAGGAGCGGCAGCACCAGGAGTTGCAGCTGCACCAGATCATCCGCGCTACGGTGGCGGAAGGGGGGCAGGATCGCGTGTTGCTGGAAATGGGCCAGCAGCGGATTCCGGCCCAGACCAGTCTGCCGCTGAAAACCGGGCAGAGCCTGGAGTTGCAGGTGGTGGCGCTGAATCCGCAGTTGCAACTGCAGGTGGTCACAGATCCGCTCACCGCTCGCCTTGGCCAGGCGCTGCATCTGCTCGGGGGCAAATGGGAGTTTGTTCCGCCGCTGCGGGCGCTGCTCTCCGGCACCGGAGCTGAGGGCGATGAACTCAGTGCGGCGAGTCGGGAAGCGCTGCAGGTCTGGCTCGGGTTGCAGGGAGAGGTGGTCGAGAAGCAGCAACCCGAGGCGCTGCGGCAGCTGCTGCTGCGGTTGGGCCTCGATCTCGAGGCGGTTCTGGCCCGTCAGGAGGGGACAGGGCAAGGGACCCTCAAGGCCGCGCTGCTGGAAGTCCTTGCCCGTGGCGGTGGCGAGGGGCGGGAACACGCGGCCCACCTGGTGCAGACTCTGGAGCTGTTTCAGCTGGCCCAGGTGCGTCTCGACCAGCAGGGGGCGCTGCTGCTGCCGCTGCCGCTGCCGTTTCTGGATCAAGGATTTCTGGTCGCCGAAGGTGGCGGCGAAGGGGCCGACGGCAAGCCCGAGCCGCAGCGGTTGGCGCTGCACCTGGCGCTGCAAGGGCTGGGGGATTTGCGGGTCGATTTCTATCAGAGTGAGGACGGCTTGCTGTTGCGGTTCGCTTGCGAAGGGCGGGAACAGGCCGATTTTCTGGCCGGATTTCAGGGGGAATTGCGCAGCGCTCTGGAGCAGTTGCCGCTGACCGGTCTCAGCTTTACCACCGGGGTTGAAAGCCCCGACAAGGCGCTGATCCGGCGCCTGCTGCCCGAGGGGAAATCGGTCCTCGATACCCGAGTGTGAGTTGATGTCTGCCGAGAAACCGACCGATAAAGCTGTTGCCATCGTCTATGACCGCAGCCGTGGCAGCGCCCCCCAGGTGGTGGCCAGCGGCCGCGGCGAGGTGGCTGCGCGGATCATCGCCCTGGCTGAGGAAGCCGGAGTCATGGTGCGCCAGGATCCGGATCTGCTGGAACTGCTGGCCAAGGTGCCGGTGGGGCGGGAGATTCCGATGGAACTCTATCGGGCGGTGGCTGAAGTCCTCTCCTTTGTTTACCAGGTCAACGGCCGCTACAAGGAGCGCAGCTGAAGCCAGCCAAGAGACGGTGAACTGCGCCTTGGTTTCGCCTCCCGTAGCACGATTCTGAAATCCGTAAAATTCTGCTTGCCCCGAATCGATGCTTTCTCCTAGAATGTAACGGTTGGAAATTCCATGAATTTGAGTCATTGGAAGCACTCCTTTCGAGGTAAAATCGATGCGTCTGCTGTTCATCCTGGTCCTGCTGCTGGGGGCCGCAACGGCCCAGGCCCATTTCGGCTTGATCCTGCCGAGTTCCGCTATTATCACTCAGGATTCTCCAAAAAACCTGACGCTGCAGCTGAAGTTCCTCCATCCCTTCGAGGGGCACTACATGGAGATGGCCGCGCCGAAACGCTTCGGGGTGGTGCATGACGGCAAAAAGATCGACCTGCGCGAGAGCGTGACTGCGGCCAAGGGCAACAGCGCCGACCAGAGTGAAACCTTCACCTTCTGGACTGCCGATTACCAGATCCGCCGCCCCGGCGATTACACTTTTTACCTCGAACCGGCCCCCTACTGGGAGCCGGCCGAGGATAAGTTCATCGTCCATTACACCAAGGTTTGCGTCAACGCCCTGGGGCTGGAGCAGGGCTGGGATCAGCCGGTCGGGCTGGAGACGGAGATTGTTCCGCTCACCCGGCCCTATGGTCTTTGGAGCGGCAACCTCTTCTCCGGGCGGGTGTTGCTCAAGGGGAAACCGCTTCCCCATGCCGAGGTGGAGGTGGAATACCTCAACCAGTCGCCGGAGAACCCGAGCATTGTACTGGCGCCGGCCGACCCCTTTGTGACCCAGGTGGTCAAAGCCGATGGCAACGGGGTGTTTCACTACGCCATGCCCCGGGCCGGCTGGTGGGGCTTTGCCGCCCTCTCAGAAGGCACCTGGACCCTGAAACACCAGGGGAAAAGCAAGGCGGTGGAGATCGGTGCTGTTTATTGGGTGCAGACCCGGGATATGAGGTAAGTCACATTGATAGCCGAAGCAAGGCTATTAACGCAGAGCCGCAAAGAACGCAGAGGGCAAAAAAGGGTTTTTTGAGCTTGGCTTTCTCTGCGGCTCTTGCCTCTCAGCGCCTCTGCGTTGAAAAAGCCTGATTGGGTTTTGCCGATACAGGGATTATTGGTCTGAAATGAAACCGAAAATATGCCATGTCCGCAAGGAACTGCCATGAAACCATCACTCTTCCGCTGGGGACTCGCCCTGCTGCTGATACTGCTGTTCGCCGCCCCGGCCCTGGCCCACAAGGTCAACCTGTTCGCTTACGTTGAGCGCGGAGTCGTCTATACCGAAAGCTATTTCCCCGACGGCTCGCCGGTGGCGGGGGGGAAGGTGCTGGTCTACGACAGTCAGAAGAGCCTGTTGCTGGAGGGGAAAACCGATAGCAAAGGGCTGTTCCATTTCGCCATTCCCAAGGTCGATGATTTGACCATCGCGGTCGAAGCCTCCATGGGGCATCGCAACAGCTACCGGCTGAAGCGCTCGGAAGTGGAGGCGGGGCGATGAGGTGGCTGCAGAAACTCCTGCCGGCAATGTTGCTGGCGTTGTGGCTGTTGAGCGCTCCGGCCCCTGCTCGGGCGGTTGAGCAAGCAGCCGCGGAACCAGCGGTCACTTCGGTGGCCGCCGATCCGCAAATGGCGGAGGAATTGCGGCGGATTCACCGGGAGATTGCCGCCCTGCGTGCCGATCTCGCTCAGCCGGGGATCAAGGAAGTCTTCTCCGGCCTCGGTTACATCCTCGGCCTGTTCGGCGTTGCAGCCTTCGTCGCCGCCCGCCGCAAGGGGCCCTGATGCATATTTCCGACGGCGTTCTTCCCACCTCCGTGGCGGTTGGCAGCTTTGCCGCCAGCGCCCTGCTGCTGGCCTGGAGTGCCCGCCGCACCCGCAGCGAAGAGCTGCCGAAGGTGGCGGTGGTCAGCGCCGCCTTTTTCGTCGCCTCCTTGATTCAAGTTCCCTTCGGCCCGACCAGCGTGCATCTGCTGATTCCCGGCCTGGCCGGGGCGCTGCTCGGCAGTTCGGCCTTTTTGGCCATTGCCCTTGGGCTGCTGCTGCAGAGTTTCCTGTTCCAGTTCGGCGGTCTCACCGCCCTCGGCGCCAACGCCCTGATGATGGGCTTGCCGGCCCTGCTCTGCGGGTTGTTATTTCAAACCTTCAAGGGCAAAACCCGCCAGCGCAAGATGTGGGTCGGTGGTCTGGCCGGCGGCCTGGGGACGGCGCTGGCCGCGCTGATGCTGGCTGCTTTGCTGGCCAGCGGCGGAGAGGATTTCCTCGGGGTCGCCAAGATCGCCCTGCTGGCGCATATTCCGGTCACCCTGGTCGAAGCTCTGGTCAGCGCTATGACCATCGGCTTTCTCGCCCGGGTCAAGCCGGAGCTGCTTGAACCCGCCTACCTGAAACATCCCCCGGTTCACCATGACTGAGGTTCTGCGGCTCGAACTCCCCTTGTGGCAGGTGCCGCTGCTGCTTCTGCTGCCGCTGGTGCTGCTCGGCATGGCCATCTATGCCCTGCGCCGCAGCCTGCGCCAGCGCAGTGTGCCGGGGGAGGAACCCGACTGGTCGGTACCGTCGTTGGAGGAAGCTGCCGGTCATTCCTTGTTTCATCGCTGGGAGGTGCGCTGCAAGCTGGTCAGCCTGCTGCTCTACGCCTTCGCGGTCGCCTCCTTGCAGCAGCTGGGGCCGGCGCTGGCGGCCCTCGGGCTCTCCTTGCTGGCCTTGCTGCTGGCGCGCACCCCGCTGCCGCGGGCGCTGATGCGGCTGCTGGCGCTGAGCGGATTTCTGACCATGTTCATGATCGTCATGCCGCTCTCGGCGGCGCTGCGCCCCGGCGATACCCTGGTGGTCTTTGCCGGTCTCGAATGGCTCGAATTCAACCTGCGCGGTCTGCAGTTGGCGGCGACCATCGCCGCCAAGGGAGCGGCCATCGCCCTGCTCAGCGAACCACTGCTGGCCACCGCGCCCCTCCCCGTCACTCTGCAGGGGCTCTCCCGGCTCGGCGCGCCGGAGATGGTCGGGCAGATGGTGCTGCTCAGCCATCGCTATCTGCATGTTTTCCGTCAGGAAGCGCTGCGGATGGCTGGCGGCATGCAGGTGCGGGGCTTTCGCAAGCGCACCGATCTGCCGACCTTTCACGCTGTGGCCAATTTTCTCGGCATGCTGTTCGTGCGCAGTTTCGAGCGCACCGAGCGGGTGTTCGAAGCGATGCAGGCCCGGGGCTATCAGGGGCGGATGCCGGCGCCACTGGCGACCTCGCTGCGGTCTACGGATTGGCTTCTGGGCGGCGTCTGGCTGCTGCTCGGCTTGCTGCTGGTCATTTTCGATCGCTGGGTCGGATAAGGAGCCTTCACCGTGCATGACCTCAAACGACAGGCCCAACTCCCCGCCACCGACTCGGCGCTGTTTGCCGCTCGCGGCCTCTGCCATCGCTACCCCGACGGCACCCTGGCGCTGGATCATATCGACCTGACCCTGGCTGCCGGCGACCGCCTGGCGCTGGTCGGCCACAATGGCTCGGGTAAAACCACCCTGGTCAAGCAGCTCTGCGGCCTGCTGCAGCCGACCCACGGCGAGGTCTATTACCAGGGCAAACTGCTGCGCGGTGATTACCTGCAACGCTCCCGCCTGGAGATCGGCCTGCTGTTCCAGGATCCCGACGATCAGCTCTTCGGCCACACGGTACTCGAAGATGTTGCCTTCGGCCCCCGCAACCAGGGGCTCTCCCAGCCACTGGCCGAGCAGGCGGCGAAGCGAGCCCTGCAGCAGGTCGGGCTGCTGGAGCTGGCCTACAAAGCCCCGCACAACCTCAGCTTCGGGCAGAAAAAGCGCGCCGCCCTGGCCGGGCTGCTGGCGATGAACCCGGCGGTGCTGATTCTGGATGAGCCGACCGCCAACCTCGACCCCCGCCAGCAGGAGCTGTTTCTCGAACTGCTGCGGGAGTTCCCCGGCACTCTGATCTGCATCAGCCATGATCTGATTCTGCTTTATCAGCTCTGCAACCGCGCCCTGGTGTTGGAAGCGGGGCAGGTGCATCACGATTACTCGCTGCAGGAACTGGTCTCCCAGCGTCAGGCCCTGCGCGAGCATGGCCTCGATTTCTCCTTCCGCTTTGTCACTGCGCCGGTTGCGACCCCTCTTGCGGAGGCAACACCCTTGCCTGCCTCCGCTTCAGGTTCGCAGCCCGCGCCGGAATCGACCCCGCTGATCACCCTGGCCGACTACCACTTCCATTACCCCGATGGCACCCAGGCCCTGCGAGGCATCGACCTGAGCATCCGCAGTGGCGAGCACCTGGCCATCGTCGGCGAAAACGGCGCCGGCAAATCGACCCTGCTCTCCTGCCTGCTCGGCCTGCGCCAAGGGAAGGGGGCCTTCGAATTCGACGGTCAGCGGGTAGGACGACGGCAGCGGCAGGCGCTCTGGCGCCAAGTCGGGCTGGTGTTCCAGAACTGCGCCGACCAGCTGTTTTGCGCCAGCGTCGCCGAGGAGGTCGGCTTCGGCCTGCGCCAGATCGGGCTTCCGGTTCCGGAGGTCGAAGGGCGGGTGGCGACGGCGCTGGCCCGGGTGCGGCTGCAGGGGTTCGAGCAGCGGGTGCCGCTGCACCTCTCCGGTGGTGAGCGCAAACGTCTGGCCCTGGCCTGCGTGCTGGCGATGCAGCCGCGTCTGCTGATTCTTGATGAACCGACCGCCGGTCTCGATCCCCAGGGGGAAGAACTGCTGCTGGAGATCCTGCGCGGCCTCGATGTCACTTTGCTGCTGGTCAGTCACGACATGTTCTTCGTCGGCGAGTTGACCCGCCGCACCCTGGTGATGCACCAGGGGGAGCTGGTGCGCGATCTGGCCACCGCCGAATTTCTCCAGGATGAAGGCCTGGCGGCCCTCAACGGTCTCAGTTTCACTTACCGCCAGCGCAGCAGCAGCGCCATTCGCGAGCTGCAGCACGCCCATGAGCACAGCCACCGCCATCGCCACCTCCACGACCACCTGCACCGCCATGGCGAGCTGGTTCATAGTCATCCCCACGAGCACGAACACGAGCACAGCCATCGCTTCGTCCACAGTCATTCCGACGCCCCCCGCCCCCAGCACGACCATCAGCATCCGCCCCAGCCGCAGATGCACCAGCATGAGCACCCCGATCATGCCGACACCCCTCACGATCACGAGCATTGACCCTTGTTGGCAGAATAGAAAACGGAGCTGTCACCCAAACAAAGGCTTTAACGCTGAGACGCAAAGAGCGCAGAGGCCGCAGAGGCAATGGCTATCTCTCCGCCCTCTGCTTCACAGCGTCTCTGCGTTAAAAAGAGTGGTTCGGGTTTTGCACTTTCTTTTGGGTTATAAAGCCGACAGAAAAAAAGGCCTCGGACGATCCGTCCAAGGCCTTTGTCTTTGTTGTCCAAGAGTCCCCTCTCCACCTGGGAGAGGGTGCCCGCAGGGCGAGTGAGGGGGGTTAAGCCAAACCGCAGCCCCACATCAGCGCCACCGCGAGGAAGATCGAGGGGAGCAGATTGCCGACCGGGAAGCGCTTGATGCCGAGCAGGTCGCAGGCGATGGCGACGATCAGCAGGCCGCCGACAGCGTTCATTTCGGTGATGACGGGGGCGGTGAGCAGGGTCTGGGCCAGCCCGGCGAGCAGGGTCAGAGCGCCCTGGTAGAGCAGCAGCGGGCCGACGGAAAACAGCACGCCGATCCCCAGGGTGGTGGTCAGGGCGATGGCGGCGACGCCGTCGAGGGCCGATTTGGCGTAGAGGATGGTCGGGGTTTCGCCAAGGCCATCCTGGATCGAACCCATGATCGCCATGGCGCCGACGCAATAGAGCAGGCTGGCGGTGACGAAGCCTTCGGCAATCGGTCCGGCGCCGGCATAGCGCCGCTGCAGACTCTGGCCGAAGGCCTCCAGCCGGGCCTCGATGCCGCAGAGTTCGCCGATCAGGCCGCCGAGAATCAAGCTGGCGATCACCACCATCGCCTGCTGGCTCTGCAGCGAAAGCTGCAGGCCGATCAGCAGCACCGCCAGCCCCAGACCGGTCATCATGGTCTGGCGCAGGGGGGCGGAGAGGCGATGGCCGATGGCGCGGCCGAGCAGGGCGCCGGCAGCGACGGCAACGATATTGACCAGGGTGCCTTGCAGGATCATGAGAGGGTCCATTGGGGAGCGACAAGCGGCCGAAAGTGACCGCAGGCGAGAGACTTAGCATAGCCGGCAAGTGGTCGCCAGCAATTTAGCAGCAAGTCAGATATTTTAATGGTCGTTCAAACAATAACTGGTAAACTTTGCCGATGAAAAAGCCAACCAAAACAAACAGCCTTGATCAAGATCCGGTCAAGGTTCCAGCAGGACAAGCCGGAGTGGGGCAAGGAGGTCTCCCCTTCCCCATCGTCGGCATTGGTGCCTCCGCCGGCGGGTTGGAGGCGCTGGAGCTGTTCCTGCGCCAAGTGCCGGCAGGGAGCGGCCTGGCTTTCGTCATCGTCCAGCACCTCGACCCGACCCACAAGGGGGTTTTGCCCGAACTGCTGCAACGCACCACTACGATGGAAGTTGTCCAGGTTCGGGACCGGATGAAGGTCAAACCGAACAGCGTCTACGTCATCCCCCCCAACAGGGACATGTCGATTCTGCACGGGGTGCTGCACCTGTTCGAGCCGACGGCTCCCCGAGGTCTGCGCCTTCCCATCGACTTCTTCCTCCGCTCCCTGGCCGAGGACCGGCAGGAGCTAAGCATCGGCGTCATTCTCTCCGGCATGGGTTCGGACGGCACCATGGGGTTGCGGGCGATCAAGGAGAAGGCGGGGGTGGCACTGGTGCAGACGCCCGCCTCGGCCAAGTTCGATGGCATGCCCCGCAGCGCCATCGATGCCGGGTTGGCTGATCTGATCGCCTCAGCGGAGCAGTTGCCCGGGAAAATCCTCGATTATCTCCGTCACGCCCGGGTCATCACCAAGTCCGAGCAGCCGCCGGAGGAGAAAGACCTGAGTGCCCTGGAGAAAGTTCTGATCCTGCTGCGGGCCAAGACCGGCCAGGATTTCTCCCTCTACAAGACCAACACCATCCACCGCCGGATCGAGCGGCGCATGGGGATCCACCAGATCGACCGGATCGCTGACTACGTCCGCTATCTGCAGCAGAACCCCCAGGAGGTGGAACTGCTGTTCAAGGAGTTGCTGATCGGGGTGACCAGCTTTTTTCGCGACCCGGCGGCCTGGGAGTATCTGCAGTCCGAGGCCCTTCCGAGGCTCCTCGCAAGCCGGCCGGAAGGCAGGGTGCTGCGGGCCTGGTCAGCCGGTTGCTCCACCGGTGAGGAGGCCTACTCCCTGGCCATGGCCTTCAGGGAGGCGCTGGACCAGGTCAAACCCAAGTCCGGTTTGAAACTGCAGATCTTTGCCACCGATCTCGACCCGGACGCCATCGACAAGGCCCGCCAGGGGCTCTATCCGGTCAACATCGCCGCCGACGTCACCCCGGCGCGGCTGCAGCGGTTTTTTGTCCAGGAAGAGAACGGTTACCGGATCGGCAAGGAGATCCGGGAGATGGTGACCTTCGCCACCCAGAACCTGATCATGGATCCTCCCTTCACCAAGCTCGATATTCTCATCTGTCGCAACCTGTTGATCTACCTGACCCCCGAGCTGCAGAAAAAGCTGCTGCCGCTGTTTCACTACAGTCTGAACCCCGGCGGACTGCTGTTTCTGGGGAGCTCGGAGTCCCTCAGTACTTTTACCGATCTCTTCGCCCCGCTGGAGAACAAGCTGAGACTGTTCCAGCGGCGCGAATCCCTGCTGGCCGAACCGATCGCTTTTCCCTCATCCTTTGTCCCTGCCCAGCCGGGCGTTCCCAAGGAGTTTTCGAGCGTGAAACCCGCAGCCAATCTTCAGTCCCTCGCCGACCAGTTGCTGCTGCAGCACTTTTCACCCCCCGCGGTGCTGACCAACGACCAGGGGGATATCCTCTATATCAGCGGCCGCACCGGCAAATTTCTCGAGCCGGCGGCCGGCAAGGCCAACTGGAATATCTTCGCCATGGCCCGGGAAGGCCTGCGCTTCGATCTGGGCAGCGCGTTCCCGCGGGCGCTGCGGCAAAAACAGCCGATTTCCCTCAAAGGGCTCAAGGTCGGGGAGGGGGGGAGCTCCCAGGTCGTCGATGTCACGGTGCAATCGATCCAGGAGCCCGAAGCGCTGCGGGGGATGGTGATGATCGTCTTTGCCGAGGTGGCAGCGCCCTTGGTCCCCCAAACGTCTGCCCGCGCCAAGCCCGCTGCCGCTGGCAGCGCTAGGTTTGTCGCGCTGGAACAGGAGATTCGGCAGACCCGGGAAGAGCTGCAAACCACCCGCGAGGAGATGCAATCCTCTCAGGAAGAGCTCAAATCGACCAATGAGGAGCTGCAATCGACCAACGAGGAATTGCAGTCGACCAACGAAGAGCTGACCACCTCCCGGGAAGAGCTGCAGTCCCTCAACGAAGAGCTGCAGACGGTGAACGCCGAACAGCAGTCGAAAATGGATGAGCTGTCGCGGGTCAATAACGACATGCGCAATCTGCTCAACAGCACCGAAATCGTCACCGTCTTTCTCGATAAGGAGCTGCATATCCGGCGCTTCACCCCCGGGGCGGACAAGCTCTTCAAGTTGATTCCTGGCGATGTGGGACGGCCCCTCTCCGACATCGCCAGCGGTCTGCTCTATCCCGAAATGATGGAGGCCTCGCGGGAGGTGCTGCGAACCCTGGTCTTTTCCGAGCGGCAGATTGCCGCCAGCGATGGGCGCTGGTTTCTGGTGCGCATCATGCCCTACCGCACCCTGGAGGATATCATCGGCGGGGTGGTGATCACCTTTGCGAACATCACCGCGGCCAAGTCGTTGGAGGCGGATCTGCGCCAGGAAATCGCCGAACTCAAGGGTTTGCTCAACGCTGGAGGTTAGCCATGGACGGCAGCAGAGACAAGAGCCGCAAAGCCGCAACCGAACTGCGCCAGCGTGCCGAAGCGCGGCTGAGAGCTTTGGCGTCGGAAGCGGAAGTGCCCCGGTCCGAAGTCGAGACCCAGCGCCTGCTGCACGAACTGCAGGTTCACCAGATCGAGCTGGAAATGCAGAATGCCGAGCTGCTTCAGGCCAGAAATGAGGCCGAGACGGCGCTGGAAAAGTTCACTCACCTCTACGATTTCGCTCCCGTCAGCTACTTCACACTCGACCGCGAAGGGAGCATCTTGGCCGCCAATCTTACCGGCGCCAGCCTGCTCGGTATCGAGCGCTCCCATCTGCTCGGCCGGCGTTTTGGTCAGTTTCTACCCGGGACCATCCGTCAGATTTTCTCTGACTTTCTGCAGAAGGTCTTTTCTCACCAGGGGATGGAATTCTGCGAAGTGGCACTCACCCCGGAGGGGATTTCTCCCCTCTTTGTCCAGGTCGAAGCTGTGGCTTGCAAGTTCGGGCAACAGTGCAGGATCGCGGTCATCGATATTACCGTGCGTAGCAAGTTGAAACAAAAGCTTGAACTGCTGCACGGCGAACTGGAAGCCCGCGCCGCCGAACTGGAAGTGGCGAATGTCGAACTGGAAGCCTTCAACTACACGGTTTCCCACGACCTGCGCTTGCCGCTGACTGTTATCAGTGGCTACTGCCAGGTCATAGAGGAGCAGTTCGGCCCCCAACTCGATGAGCAGTGCCGAAACTACATCCAGGAAAGCTATGAAAGCACCCTGCGGATGGAGCGACTCATCGATACCCTGCTCGAATTTTCCCGCGTCACCCGTGTCAAAATGTGTCGGCAAAACGTCGATCTGACGACCATGGCGAAATCTGTGGCTGGCGGGCTGATGGCGATGTCGCCGGAGCGGCCAGGTGCTTTCCAGGTCGCCCCGGAGATCGAAGTCGAGGGAGACCCCGAGTTGTTGCGGGTGGTTCTGGAGAATCTGCTCGGCAATGCCTGGAAGTATGCCGGCAGTCGCGACGAGGGGGTGATTGACTTTGGCCTGACCGAAGTTGATGGAACTCCCGTCTTTTTTGTCCGGGATAACGGACCAGGCTTCGACATGGCTCATGCCGACAAGCTGTTTCTGCCGTTCCAGCGGCTCCCCGGAACCGAGGTTGAGGGGCATGGCATCGGCCTGGCGACGGTGGAGCGGGTCGTCAGGCGGCACGGTGGCCGGATCTGGGCCGAGAGTGAGGCGGGACGGGGCGCGACCTTCTTTTTCACTTTGGGGGACGCGCCGGTTTGCTGACCCGATGCAGGCAACCGAGGTCGCCTGCAAGGAGAAGAAACCTGTTATCATGGAAGCCAGCACCCATCCGGGAAGCAGAACCGCTCTAACTGCTCCACTTCTGGCGGGGAAACATAGCTGCTTTTGCAGCGCGTATATCCCGCAACAATGAGGAAATTTATGCAATTCCGTGTCGGTTACGAACTCATCTACGACTGCCCGCAGCCGACGCCGATGATCCTGACCTTAAATATCCATTATTCGCGCGCTTCGGATATTGTCGTCCCCGATCACCTGATCACCAACCCGTCCATTCCAATCACGGCCTATCGTGACGCTTTCGGCAACTGGTGCAGCCGAATCGTTGCTCCCCAGGGACAACTTCGACTGTCAACCGATGCTATTGTCAAGGATACGGGAGCCCTCGATCCAGTGGCCACCTTGGCGCAACAGTCTCTGGTGCAGGATCTTCCCGAGGAAGTCCTGGTCTTTCTTTTGGGCAGCCGCTATTGCGAAACCGATCTGCTCTCCGAAGTGGCCTGGAGCCTGTTCCACAATGCGCCTGGCGGTTGGGGACGGGTCCAGTCCATCTGCAATTTTGTCCATCAGCACATCGTGTTTGGTTATGAGCATGCCCGCGCCACCAAGACGGCCTGGGAAGCCTTCAACGAGCGCAGCGGCGTCTGCCGGGATTACACCCATCTGGCCATTGCACTCTGCCGGTGCATGAACATTCCGGCCCGCTACTGCACCGGCTACCTGAGCGATGTCGGCGTGCCGCCGCCCTATGGCCCGAATGATTTCGCTGCCTGGTTTGAGGCCTACCTCGGCGGGCAGTGGTACACCTTTGATCCTCGGAACAACGCGCCACGGATCGGCCGGGTGCTGATCGCCCGGGGTCGCGATGCTGCCGATGTCGCCATCAGCAACACCTTCGGCCTGAATACGCTGCAAAGTTTTAAGGTTTGGGCGGATGAGGTAAACGGCGGGTTCTCTTAAATTGCCAAGCGGCCCCCCGCCCCGGATAACGGGACGGGGGGCCGCCTGATTTCAGCCAGGAGGATTTATGCGCCCGGGGGCGGGGTCGGTTTCTCGGCGGTCCCGGCGATTTCTCCGAGGTATTTGGGCAACTCGATTCCAGCCATCCCGGCCACCTCGTGCAGTGGCGGCAGGCTCTTGACCAGACCGGCGAGGAAATTGGCGGTCGACGATGTGCCGTCTTTGCCGCCGCCGTCCCAGACTGTGACCTTGTCGATTTTGATGTTGCGGATCGCTTCGACCTGCAGCTGCACGATCTGTTCGATCTTCTCGGTCATCAGCAAGGTCGCGACCGCCTTGGCGTCGCCGTTGCAGCCCTTGACCAAGTCGAGGTAGCCGGCGGCCTTGCTGGCAAGGACCTGGCGAATCCCTTCGGCCTCGGCCTGGTATTTGAGCAGAATGGCATCGGCCTGACCCCTGGCTTCGCGGCGGGTCTTTTCGGCCTCAGCCTCGGCGGCGATCTCCACCTTGCGCTTATCGATCTCCTGGCGCACCACCTCGGCGGCGTTGAGTCGCTCGGCTTCCGCCTTGGCCTGGGCCTTCTGGATCTCCACTTCGGCTTCGCGCTTGGCGACCTCGCCCCGCTGCAACGACTCGGCTTGTCTCACCGCCAGCTGGGCGTTGTAGGCGGCGATGTCGGCCTTGGCCTTGTTCTCCCCCTCGATCGCCTGGGCTTCCTGCCCCTGAACGAAAATCCGCTGGTCGGCCTCGGCCTTCTTTTTACCCTTCTCCGACTCGGCGACGTTCTCGGCCACCCGGATCTCTTTTTCCCGATTGGCCTCAGCCTCGCCGATGGTGGCGTGGGTTTCCCGCTGCTGGACGAAGACCCGCTGGTCGGCCTCGGCGGCCTTCTTGCCTTTTTCCGACTCGGCGACGTTCTCCGCCACCCGGATTTCCTTCTCCCGGGTCGCTTCGGCGTGGCCGATGGCCCCTTTCTTATCCTGCTCGGCGACATCGACCTTGGCCTGGTTGATCGCCTCGGAGGCCGCCTTCTTGCCGATGGAATCGATATAGCCCGATTCGTCGGTGATGTCGGTGATGTTGACGTTGATCAGGTAGAGGCCGATTTTGTTCAGCTCGGGGGCGACGTTTTTGCGGATCGACTCCAGAAACGACTCCCGGTCCTGGTTGATCTGCTCGATGGTCAGCGAGGCGACGGTGAGGCGCAGCTGGCCGAAGATGATCTCCCGGGCCATCTCCTCGATCTGCGACTGGGAGAGGTTGAGCAGGCGTTCGGCCGCCGCGCTCATGATCGCCGGTTCGGTGCTGATGCCGACGGTGAAGGTCGAAGGGACGTTGATGCGGATATTCTGCAGCGAGAGCGCCTTCTGCAGCGGGATCGGGATGGTCATCGGCGTCAGGCTCATGTAGGCGTAGTCCTGAATCAACGGCCAGATCAGCGCGCCGCCGCCATGAATGCAGTTGGCCGATTGACCGACGCCGACCTTGCCGTAGACCACCAGGATCTTGTCCGAGGGACAGCGTTTGTAGCGGGAGGCGAGAAAGACCACCGTCGAGACAACCAGCACGGTGATGGCAACAATTGGCAATATCCAGAGATCGAACGGCATGGTCCACCCTTTCAGCATCAAGATTGAAGTTTTTCCACCACCAGGACGTTGCCGCTGATCCGCACCACGCGAATTCTGGCCCCGGTGGTCAATTCGGCGGCGCTGTTGTTGATGGCGTCGTATTCCCGCAACCGGTTATTGAAGTTGATCATCACCTTGCCGGTGCCGCCGGCCGGTATCCGCAGGTAGACCGAGCCCTCGCTGCCGACGGCGTCGGCGGTCTTCTGGGTGCCGCTCGATTGCATTCTTAAGATGCCGCCGAACAGTTTGCCGATCAGCCAGACCGAGGCCAGGCCTGCAGCGACGGCGCCAACGATGGCGAAGGGAGCGCCGACCTGGCTCTGGCGGTAGAGGGCAAAGCCGACCAGGCCGAACATCATGAAAAAGGAGGTCAGGCCGTGGACCGACAACAGGCCGAAGCTGGCGTCGGCGTCGATATGCTGGGCATCCAGGTCGAGATCGCCACCGGCGCCGGTGACCTGCATCACGAAGCGCACCAGCACGAAAATGCCGCCGACGATGGCGCAGATGGCGAAGAAGATCTCGAAGCCGCTGAGATTGGAAAAAGCTCCCTGCATGGGCAGTCTCCCGAGGCTGGCAAGGGGTTGGGTCGCGGGGCGAATAAACAGAAGTTCAGAGCAAACATTGTGCCGATTCCCGGTTCTTATACACGGAATTGTAAGTGATTTCAATGAGAAGGGATTTTTTAAACGAAAAAGGGGGCCGCAGTCTGGCTGCAGCCCCCTGGTTTTTTTCAGCAGTGGGATAGGCTTCAGCAGATGCGAGGCAACTGCTCGCCGGCGAGCATTTCGATGGCCCGCAGGCCGCCGATAGTGGTACGCAGGGAGACCCGGCCGGCGCTGCCGGCGGTCACTTCGCCGATGATGACGGCGTCGCGCCCTTCCGGGCGGCTGCGCATCAAGGCGAGCAGGGCGGCGGCGGCTTCGGGCGCGACCAGCGCCAGCAGCTTACCTTCGTTGGCGACGAACAGCGGGTCGAGGCCGAGGATGGCGCAGGCCCCGGCCACCGCTTCCTGCACCGGCAAGGCGGCTTCGTCGAGGGTCAGCTCGACCGCCGATTGCAGGGCGATCTCTTTGAGGGTGGTGGCGACGCCGCCGCGGGTCGGGTCGCGCAGCACGTGCACCGAACTCCCCCCCGCTTCCAGCAGGGCGGCAACCAGGCCGTTCAGCGCGGCGCTGTCAGTGCGGATGTCGGTCTGCAGATCAAGCCCCTCGCGGCTGGCCAAAACCGCCATGCCATGGTCGCCGATGTGGCCGTTGATCAGAATCTTGTCGCCGACTTTGGCGCCGTTGCCGCTGATCTCCAGCGCATGGTCGAAGACTCCGATCCCCGAGGTGTTGATGAAAATCTTGTCGGCCTTCCCCCGGGGGACCACCTTGGTGTCGCCGGTGACGATCCGTACCCCGGCTGTTTCGGCGGCGCGGCGCATCGACTCCAGAATGGTCTTGAGGTCAGCCACCGGCAGTCCCTCTTCCAGAATCAGCCCCACCGAAATCGCCAGCGGCCGCGCCCCGCTCATCGCCAGATCGTTGACCGTGCCGTTAATGGCCAGATCGCCGATGTCGCCGCCGGGGAAAAAAATCGGATCGACCACGTAGGAGTCGGTGGTGAAGGCCAGACGGCCGCCGGGGACGTTCAGCACCGCGGCGTCATTCTGGTCGCGCTGGGCGACCTGGGAGAGAGTCGGGATGATCAGATCGTCGAGCAGTTGGTGGCTGAGTTTTCCGCCGCTGCCGTGGCCGAGCAGGATGATGTCGGATTTCAAGGGGTTCACTCCAAGGGCTTATTTACCGCGGAGGTCGCGGAGGTCGCAGAGAAAAGCATGAGGCAAAAATACTTTGGCCAGGTTAGTTTTTCAGCTGTTCTCCGCGAACTCTGCGTGCTCCGCGGTGACATCGGTTTTGGGCTTAGCCACCGTACTTGTATTCCGCCGCGCAGGTCCCTTCACTGGAAACCATGCAGGCGCCAATCGGAGCCTCGGGGGTGCAGGCGGTGCGGAACAGTTTGCAGTCGCGGGGGGAGATTTTGCCTTTGAGGATTTCGCCGCACTGGCAGCCGCTGTGCTCCTTTGGCTCTTCAACCTCGACCGGCAGTTGCAGCTCGGCATTGAAGGGGGCGTAGGCGGGGCGCAGCTGCAGGCCGCTGTTGGGGATCACCCCGATGCCGCGCCAGGCGGCGTCGCAGGGTTCGAACACCTCGGTCAGCAGCGCCTGGGCCTTTTTATTCCCCTCGGGTTTGACGATGCGGCTGTACTGGTTTTCCACCCGGGCCTCGCCGGCGACCACCTGGCGGGCCAGCATCTGCACCCCTTGCAGCACGTCGAGGGGCTCGAAGCCGGTCACCACGCAGGGAATCTTGAACTGGTCGACCAGTGGCTGGTAGGCGTTGGCACCGATGATGGCGCTGACGTGGGCCGGGCAGAGATAGCCGTCGACCTTCAGTTCCGGGTCGGCGGTCAGGGCCGCCATCGGTGCCGGCATGGTCTTGTGGGAGCAGAGCACGAAGTAGTTGGAGAGGCCGCGGCGCTTGGCCTCCAGCACCGAACCGGCGATGGTCGGGGTGGTGGTTTCGAAACCGACGCCGAGAAAGACCACCTGCTGCTGCGGATTTTTCTCCGCCAGAGCGACGGCATCCAGCGGCGAGTAGACCACCCGCACATCGGCTCCGCGGGCTTTTTCCGCCAGCAGGCTGCTGGAGGAGCCGGGGACCCGCAGCATATCGCCGAAACTGGCGATGATGGTGCCTGGGCGCCGCGCCAGGGCCACGGCCCGATCGACGTAGCCGACGGGGGTGACGCAGACCGGGCAGCCGGGGCCGGAGATCAGCCGGATCTGGGCGGGGAGCAGGGCGCGGATACCGTGCTGGTAGATCGCCATGGTGTGGGTGCCGCAGACCTCCATCAAGGTCATGCGGCCGGGGTAGCCGGCGACGATGGTGTTGATCGAGGCGATCAGCGCCTTGGCCACCTCTGGGTTGCGGAACTCGCTCGAGTACTTCATTCGGGCATCCCGCCGGCGGCCAGCACTTGACGAAACAGCGCCAGGGTCTGTTCGGCGTCCTCCTGATCGAGCTTTTCGATGGCGAAGCCGGCATGGATCAGCACGTAATCCCCCACCGCCACGTCGTCGACCATCATCAGACTGGCCTCGCGGCGCACCCCGTCGATTTCGCAGATGGCGTTGTCGCCTTCGATACTCTTGACCATCATCGGAACCGCAAGACACATGGTTGGACTCCACTTTGATGAAAATGCTTCAGATCCAAGGCGTCAACGCAGAGACGCAGAGAAACGCAGAGTTTAACCAAGGTGTTATCGACTTTTTTTCTCTGCGTTCTCTGGCTTCTCTCAGCGTCTCTGCGTTTAAAGCTCTTTGCCCTTGGCCTTGACCCCTTGGCGCAGCCAGTCGTACCACTGCTCCATTCCGGCGCCGCTGTGACAGGAGAGCTCGATGATGCGGATCTGCGGATTGACCTGACGGGCGAAGGCCTTGCACTTCTCCAGATCGAAGCGCAGGTAGGGGAGCAGGTCGATCTTGTTGATCAGCATCAGCTCGGCGGCGCGGAACATTTGCGGATACTTGAGAGGTTTGTCTTCCCCCTCGGTGACCGAGAGGACCGCGACCTTGAGGTCTTCGCCGAGGTCGAAGGCGGCCGGGCAGACCAGGTTGCCGACATTCTCGATCATCAGGATATCGGTGGCGGCGAGGTCGAAATGCTCGACCCCGTGGCCGACCATGTGGGCGTCGAGATGGCAGCCGGCGCCGGTGTTGATCTGGTGTACCGGCACCCCGGTGGCGGCGATGCGGTCGGCGTCGTTGGCGGTCTGCTGGTCCCCTTCAAGCACCGCGAAGCTCAGTTCGTTTTTGAGGTCGGCCAGGGTGCGCTCGAGGATTGAGGTCTTGCCCGATCCGGGGGAACTGACCAGGTTGAGCACCAACAGCCCGCGGGCTTCGAACAGGGCCCGGTTGCGCTCGGCCAGGCGATCGTTCTTGGCCAGCAGGTTCTCCTCCAGCTTCAGGGTTTTCGTTGCCGGCTGAGTCTCGTGCTCGTGGTGATGGTCGTGTTTATGATCGTGGTGATGGGAGTGGTCGGGGGTGGGGCAGCCGCAGTCGATACACATGGTCAGTCGACCTCCAGTTCGGTGACGCGCAGTTCGGTTCCCTGCAGGGTTTCCAGGGCGAAACCGCCGCAGGAGTCGCAGGCAAAGGTATGTTGTTCCATGGCTGTTTCGGCACCGCACTCGCCACAGCGCCCGAGACCGGGGATGCGGATGATAATCAGCCGGGTTCCTTGGAGCAGGGTGCCGCTGGCGCAGGCTTCGAAGCAGAATTCCACCGATTCGGCAATGACCCCGGAGAGGGCGCCGATCTCCACCGTCACCGAGTTGATTTTGCTGGCCCCTTGAGCGCGGGCATGCTGCTCGGCGATTTCGATGATGCTCTGGGTGATGCCGACTTCGTGCACGGCGGCTCCATTAAGGGATTCTTGAGTTTTTCCCAAGGGTAAATGGCAGAAGGGTCACTATATTCGCATCGTAAACGAAAAATCAAGACCACCCGAAGTGTCTTTGGCGTATACGGCATTTTGGCTGAAAATGCCCGTGGTTTCAGGGGAAAAAGCAATTGCCGGGGGGCGGGGAGTTTGTTATCGTGAGGCGCTGGCTAATTCAGCAATAAAAGGGTATTAAAAAGCCGGGAAGGGCTGGGGATGGAGCAGGGGAGAGTCTACATCTGCGAGGATGACGCCGAGGCGCAGCGCTACCTCAGCGCCATGCTCGAAGCCCAGGGGCATCTGGTCGATCTGTTCGCCAACGGCACCCAACTGCTGCGGGCCCTCGAGGAGCAGCGCGACGAGCGCCCCGACCTGGTTATTCTCGATATCAAACTCCCTGGCAGTGAAGGGCTCGAAGTCCTGCGGCGGATCAAGGTGCTGCGCCCCGAGCTGGCGGTGGTGGTCACCAACAGCTTCGCCACCGTGCGCAGCGCCGTCGAGGCGATGAAGCTCGGCGCCTACGATTACCTGATCAAACCCTTTTTTCCCGACGACCTGCTGGCCCTGACCGAGAAGGTGGTCGAACGTAGCCGCCTGGTGCAGGAGAACCGCTCCCTCAAGGCCGAGATCCGCCGCCGTTTCGATCCCGATCAGGTGATCTTTAAAAGCGCCGGCTTTCGCAAGGTCTTCGAGCTGGCAAAAAAGGTCGCGGTCAGCGATGCCAGCGTGCTGATCCAGGGGGAGAGCGGCACCGGCAAGGAGCTGATCGCCTCCACCATCCATTACAGCAGCCGCCGCCGCGACCAGCGCTTTCTCACCGTCAACTGTGCCGCCCTCACCGACACCCTGCTGGAGAGCCAGCTCTTCGGTCACATGAAGGGCTCCTTCACCGGGGCCATCGCCACCCAGCGCGGCCTGGTCGAAGAGGCTCACAAGGGGACGTTGTTTCTCGACGAGATCGGCGATATCAGCGCCGCGCTGCAGGCCAAACTGCTGCGGGTGCTGCAGGAGAAGGAGTTCATGCCGGTCGGTGCCACCAAGGTGCGCAACGCCGATGTGCGCTTCGTCGCCGCCACCAACAAGGATCTGCAGGTGGAGGTCGCCAAGGGAACCTTTCGCGAAGACCTTTTCTACCGCCTCAATGTCGTCACCCTGCAGGTGCCGCCGCTGCGGGAGCGCAAGGATGACGTCGCCCCGCTGGCCGAGTTTTTTCTGCTCAAGTTCGGCAGCGGCAGCCAGACCATCTCCAGCGAGGCGATGGCGCAGCTGCGGGCCTACGACTGGCCGGGGAACGTGCGCGAACTGGAGAACGTCATCGAGATGGCGGTGATCCTCGCCGACGGCGCCGCCCTGGCCCCGGCCCACCTGCCGGTCAAGGTCGCCGAAGGGGTAACCGTCGATTTTGTCCTCCCCCAGGAGCAGATGACCATGGAGGAGATTGAGCGCCTCTACATCGAACAAGTCTTCCGCCAGACCCGTTTCCACAAAGTCCGCACCGCCGAAATTCTGCAGATCTCCCGCAAGACCCTCGACCGCAAGCTGGCCCAGTTCGGCATCAGTCGCGAAGAAGAGTAGCTGGGCAACCGTTTGGGTCATTCTGTCTGGACGCTTCCCCGAGCTACTTTCAAACGTTGATTCTTCCTCTCCCTCCGCAGCTCTAATCTCCTGAATTTCGTGCGCCGGAGCGACCTTGTCCACCGCTCCAACCTTTTTCATTCGCCATTCCCGGTACTCCTTTCCGCCTTGCTCTCTCCTCGCATCCTTGGTCAAAACGAAACAAACTGTATCAAGTTGTCCTTTTTGCCCATCTGGTGGCCTGGGTCATCTGTATACAATCGTCCAGCTAAAAAGCTGTTATGACTCACTTTTCAAATTCTTTGCTGGCTGAGGCATGCTCCTTGCCAATTTGAGGCGCCCGTGTACAACCCTTTTTCCTTGGGACTGTCTCATTTTGTCCGGATGGTCACCAGGAATACCAATATTTTGTGAAGGAGAGAGACGTATGGCAGCAAAGATCGTAATTGATCCGGTTTCCCGCATCGAGGGCCACCTCAAGATCGAGGCGGTGGTCGACAATGGTGTGGTCAAGGAGGCCAAGAGCTCGGGGATGATGTACCGCGGGCTGGAGAACATCCTGCTCGGGCGCGACCCGCGGGACGCCGCCCGCATCATGCAGCGTATCTGTGGGGTTTGTCCGACCTCCCAGGGCCTGGCGGCGACCTTCGCCCTGGATGAGGCCTACGGCGTCAACGGCAGCATTACCGACAATGGTCGCATCCTGCGCAACCTGATCCAGGGGGCCAACTACGTCCAGTCGCACATCCTGCATTTCTACCAGCTCGCCGCTCTCGATTATGTCGATGTCACCGCGGTCGCCGACTACAGCGGCTCCGACCCGTCGCTGAAAAAGGTCAAAGATTTCATCGGCCGCGGCCATCTCGGTCCCTTCGTCCCCCGCTATGAAGGGGACTACCGCCTGACCAAGGAAGAGAATCGCGCCGCCGTTGCCCACTACGTCGAAGCCCTCAACATGCGCCGCATGGCCCATGAAATGGTCTCGGTCTTTGGTGGCAAGATGCCGCACAACATGTCGATTGTGGCCGGTGGTTCCACTGCCGAGCCGACCATCGACAAAATCGCCGCTTTCCTCTGGCGGGCCGAGCAGCTCTCCGACTTTATCGACACCGTTTACCTTCCCGACGTGCTGATGGTGGCCAAGCGCTACAGCGACTACTTCGATATCGGCGCCGGCTGCAAGCAGTTCCTCTCCTTCGGCGTCTTCGACCTCGACAGCGACCCCGATCTGACCAAGCGCCAGCGCCACTTCCCCCAGGGGATCGTCACCAGCGACCTCAAGCTGCAGCGGGTCGACCCGAGCAAAATCACCGAAGAAGTCGAAAACAGCTGGTTCAAGGCCAACGGACCGCTGCATCCCTACGACGGCGAAACCATCCCCGATCGCGACAAGGCCGGTGCCTACAGCTGGTCCAAGTCCCCCCGCTATGACGGCAAGGTGATGGAAGTCGGCCCTCTGGCCCGGATGCTGGCCGCCTATGTCGCCGGCGACAACCAGGTCAAGTCGATGGTCAATGGCGTCCTCGGCGAGTTCAATGCCGGCCCCAGCGCCCTGTTCTCGGTTCTGGGACGGCATGCCGCCCGCGCCATCGAGACCAAGCTGGTGGTGGAGAAGCTCAAAGAGTGGGTGCTGCAGCTCAAGCCCGGTCAGCCGACCTTCACCGACTTCAACCTCAACGTCAACAGCCGCGGCATGGGTCTGCACGAAGCTCCCCGGGGGGCGCTCGGGCACTGGATTGTGGTCGAAGACGGCAAAACCAAAAACTACCAGGCCGTGGTTCCCACCACCTGGAACGCCGGGCCGATGGACGGCAAGGGCCAGCCGGGTCCGATGGAGCAGTCGCTGATCGGAACCAAGGTCAAAGACCAGCACAACCCCTTTGAACTGGTGCGCATCGTCCGCGCTTACGATCCCTGCCTCTCCTGTGCGGTGCATGTGGTCACCCCCAAGGGTGAGGATCTCGGCCGCTTTGTGGTCGGGGGCGAGTAATGCAGGCCCTGGCTCTGCCCGTGCGGGCACCGATTCTGGTGATGGCGGTTGGCAACCTGCTGCGCGGCGACGACGGCTTTGCCGGCGTGGTGCTGGAGGAGCTGGAAAAAGAGGTTCTGCCGCCTGAGGTGGAACTGTTCGATGCCGGCACCAGCATTATCGATCTGATGGAGGTCTTCAGCGGCCGCCAGAGGTTGATCGTCATCGACGCGGTGAACGGCGGCCAGGCCCCCGGAACCCTCTACCGCTTCAGTCCCGAAGAAGTGGAGTCGGGTTTGCTGCCGATGAACTCACTGCACCAGGTCGGTCTGCTGGAAACCCTGAAACTGGGGGAACTGGTCGACTGCAAGCCCGGCTCGACGGTGGTGATCGGAGTCCAGCCCGATGCCACCGCCCTCGGCATCGGCCTGAGCGTGGCGGTGCAGAATGCCGTACCCAAAGCGGTGCGGCTGGTGAAGAAGGAACTCGGTTTGTCGTAAGGGATTGCCTGCGGGCCCGGAACCCGGGTCGCGGTCCCTGCGGTTAAAATTTATCGCTCTCTTTAAGGAGATCCCACAATGGCAATTTCCAGACGTAAATTTCTCAAGGTTTCGGCCGGCGGCGCCGCCGTGTTGGGCGTCAACCTGTTCGATAACCCGCTGCTCTCCAAGGCCTTCGCCTCCGCGATCCAGGAAACCCCGGTGATCTGGCTGGCCGCCGGCGCCTGCTCTGGCTGCAGCGTGTCGCTGCTCAACGCCCTCTCCCCCCGGATTCAGGATGTGCTGCTCGACCAGGTGCTCCCCGGCCACCACATCAATCTGGCCTTCCATCCCACCATCATGGCCGCCTCCGGCGACCTGGCGATGCAGGCGATGTACGACACCGAGGAAAAGCCTTTCATCCTGGTGGTCGAAGGTTCGATCACCACCGCCGACGGCGGCCGTCACACCGAGGTTGGCGAAAAGAATGGCCACGGCATCACCGGTCTGGAGCATGTTGAGCGTTTGGGGCGCAAGGCTAAGGCGGTCATCGCTATCGGCAGCTGTGCGGCCTACGGCGGCATTCCCAAGGCCAACATGAACCCCACCGGTTCCAAGGGGGTGATGGAGGTGTTCAAGGAGAAGGGGATCACCACTCCGACCATCAACCTGCCTGGCTGCGCGACCCATCCCGACTGGTTCATCGCCACCGTCGCCAGCATTCTGCTCGGCGGGCCCGAGTCGATCAAGCTCGATGCCCACGGTCGTCCGGAGATGTTCTACAAGAAGCTGATCCATGACCACTGCCCGCTGCGCGGCCAGTTCGACAAAGGGGTGTTCGCGCAGAAATTCGGTGATGCCGGCTGCCTCTACAAGCTCGGCTGCAAGGGGCCGGTGGCCCACGCCAACTGCCCGGAGAAGAAGTTCAACTCGGGAGTCAACTGGTGCATCGACAACGGCCATCCCTGCATCGGCTGCGTCGAGCCGGCCTTCCCCTACGAGCAGACCATGTGGGGGATCGTGCCGATCGCCGACGGCGCTCCGCCGGCGACCTATCCGCCGATCTTCACCGATGAGAAAAAGCCGATCAGCGTCACACCGGCCTACGCTGCTCTGGCCGGGGCCGCCGCTGGCGTGGTCGGCCTGCGCACCTTGAACAAGAAGAAGTCCTCGGGCCAACCCGCCAGCCACGGGGAGGAGTAAGGATGGATATCAGTCGCAGAAAATTCTTTAAAATCTCCGCTGCGGCCGGGGGCATGGCCGCTTGTGCCGGGGTGCGCCCCGCCCAGGCCCGGGAGGCGATCGTACCCGATCCTAACTGGTACGGCATGCTCAACGACTCCGCCCTCTGTATCGGCTGCAAGGCCTGCCAGAGCGCCTGTAAAATCGAAAACAAGCTGCCGATGGAGTCGTCTCTGGGCGATGACAAGCAATTCGGAGCGCCGATTTACGATTCGCCCCGGGGGCTGTCGGAGCATACCTACACCCTGATCCAGTTGCATCAGGACGATAGCGGCAAGCCAACCTTCGTCAAGCGCCAGTGCATGCACTGCGTTGACCCGGCCTGCGCCAGCGCCTGCATCGTCGGGGCGCTGAAAAAGCAGCCGACCGGCGACGTCAAGTATGACGCCGGCATGTGCATGGGCTGCCGCTACTGCATGGTCGCCTGTCCCTACAACGTGCCGCAGTTCGAGTGGCACAAGGCGATTCCGGTGATCTCCAAGTGCACCCTCTGCAACGAGACCCGGCTGAAGAAGAATCAGCCGACCGCCTGTTCCACCGCCTGCCCGGTGGGTGCCATCACCTTCGGCAAACGCGAAGACCTGCTGCGGCTGGCCAAGCAGCGGATCAAGGAGCAGCCCGAGGTCTATCTCGATCACGTCTATGGCGAGACCGAGGTCGGCGGCACCAACGTGCTGCATCTGACCAAAAAGAATGTCAGCTTCGCTTCCCTGGGGCTGCCGGCCTTTGGTCACAAGGGGGTTGCCATTCTCACCGAAAGTATTCAGCACCGGGTCTTCCAGTACTTCATTCCGCCGATCGCCATCTACAGCATCCTTGGTGGGGTCATGTACTTGAACCAGAAGCGGAAAAAGAACGCTGGAACCCTGGGAGGGGACGATGAGTATTAAAGCAGCGCCCTTGCGGCAGAAATTCTTCACCACCAATGTCTATATCCTGCTCGCCTTCATGGCTGCCGGAGCGGTTTTCGCCTTCTTCCGCTTCTTCTACGGTTTCGGCTCGGTGACCAATCTCAACGCCAGCTACCCCTTCGGCATATGGATCGCCTTCGACGTCGCCTGCGGTGTCGCCCTGGCCGCCGGCGGTTTCACCACCTCGGCCATCGTCGAAATCTTCGGTCGGGAAAAGTACCATTCCCTGGTGCGACCGGCGGTGCTGACCGCCTTCATCGGCTACTTTCTGGTCGGCCTGGCGGTCTTCTTCGACCTCGGCAAGTACTACAACATCTGGCACGCCCTGGTGTACTGGAACGGCACCTCGGTGCTGTTCGAAGTCGCCTGGTGCGTCATGCTCTACCTGACCGTGCTCGGCATCGAGAATATTCCGGCGGTGGTCGAGCAGTTCAAGGGCAACGTCCATCTCCCCGGTCAGTTGGCCAGCTTCAACCGCCCGGCCGACTGGCTGCTCGGCAAGGCCGACGTCTTTTGCCGCCGCGCCATGGCCTTTTTCATCGTCCTCGGGGTGGTGCTCTCCTTCGGCCACCAGTCCTCCCTGGGCACCATGATGCTGGTCGCCCCCTACAAGCTGCACGAGCTCTGGTACACGCCGCTGTCGCCGCTGTTGTTTCTGACCTCGGCGGTCAGTGTCGGTCTGCCGATGGTGATTTTCGAGGGAACCCTGGCGGCCAAGTTCTTCGGTCGCAAGCCGGAGACCGAACTGCTCGGCTCCATCGCCAAGTACATTCCTTATTTCCTCGGCACCTACCTGCTGCTGCGCATGGGCGATCTGGCTTACCGCGGGGTGCTCCCCAAGGCCTTTGACGGCAGCCTGCAGGGCTGGGCGTTTCTGCTGGAGTTCGCCCTGTTCGCGACTCCCTACTTCCTGCTCAAGCGCCGCAGCTTCCGTTATGATCCGACCAGACTGTTTCTTTGTGCCTGTTCGGTGATCTGCGCCGTGGTGCTCAACCGCTTCAACGTCTTCCTGATCGGCATGGATATGGGGCCGGCCCGCAACTATTTCCCCTCGGTGGGGGAGTTTTCGGTGACCTTCGCCTTCATCGCCTTCGGGGTGCTGCTCTACAAAATTGGTGTCAACTACCTGCCGATCCTCGAAGAGGAGCACGGCACGGCCCATCCGGCTGCCGTTCAGGCTCAGCCGCAACCGGCCGTGGCGGCGGAAATGCAGTCCAGCGCCGCCTGAGCAGATAATTAAAAAGCTGTTTTAAATAAAAAAGCCCGCCATCTGGCGGGCTTTTTTGCATGATGTTTGCAGGATAAGGGATCAGGCAAAAACCTTCATCGAGTCTTGACCATATGATGACCTTGAGAACCAAAACCTCGCTGCTGCTGGTGGCGGTTGCCGTCGTGTCGGTGACCGTCATGGGCTTTTTTTTCCTCCACCAGTTCGAGTCGAGCCTGCGCCAGACCATTCTGCATGGGGCTGACACCCTGTCGGTACGCGCCTCGGCCGAAGTCGCGAGCTTTCTTGAAGATTCGCTGCGCGACACCTCGGCCATTGCCAGCAATCTACCCGCCGGGGCTCTGCAGCAGGGTAATACTGCCGAACTCGAAGCCTATTTTGCCCGCATGCTGGCGATCTACCCCAAATTTGAGAACGGCATTTGGATTCTGGATGCCCAGGGACGATTGATGGTGGATATGCCCGCGTTCCCCGAGTTGCGAGGCAAGGACTATTCCCATCGGGCCTATTTTCGCGACACCCTGGCCACGGGTCGGGGCCTGGTCGCCGATCCCTATATCTCCAGCCGTCATGATCAACCGGTTCTCACCTTCACCATGCCCCTGCAGGATGCCGAGGGGCGTTTTCAAGGGGTTCTCGGGGCCTCGGTCATTCTGACCTCCCCCCGGGCCCTCGGCGGACTGCGAGAGGAGCATTACGGCCAGACCGGCTATTTTTTCATCATCGATACCGCTCGTAACATGATTCTGCACCCGGATGCGGAGCGGATTCTGCGCCAGGACGTCCCGGTCGGCGCCAACCGTTTGCTCGATCGGGCCATCGATGGCTTTGAAGGCTCCGGTGAGACCATCAACTCCCGGGGCGTTCCCATGCTCTCCTCCTTCCGCCGGGTTCCCGGCACCCGCTGGATTCTCGGCGCCCAGCAACCGGCCGCTGAAACCTTTGCCCTGGTTGCTGCCATGCGCTGGAAATTTATTGGATTCGGGCTGATCAGCGCCGCCGCCGCCGGTCTGTTCGGCGCCTGGCTGTTGCGTCGCATTACCCGGCCTTTGATTTCGCTGCGACAGACGGCGCTGGAATTGGCCCTGCCGGAAACCTCGGCCCAGGCCTTTGCCGCCGCCGGGGCTATCGCTGAAGGCCAGCGGGTCTGTGTGCCCGGTGACGAAATCTGCGCTTTGATTCAAGCCGTCAGTCAACTCTATCAACGTCTCGGCACCACTCTGGCCACGGTGCAGGGGGCGGCGCAGGACTGGGAGCGGACCTTCGACGCGGTCCAGGACGTGGTGTTCATTCTCGACCGGGAGCAGCGTATCCGGCGCATCAACCGGGCCGCCGCCCGGCTGTTGCAGATTGACCCGGCGGCCGCGGAGGGGCAACCCTTTTATCCCCTGGTGCATGGATCTGACCAGACGCCGGAGGATTGTCCGCAGCAGGAGGCGCTGCTCAAAGGGGTCAATCTGACCCGGGAGCGGCTGATTCCGGCCTTCAACGTCGTCTTCGAGGAGACCACCTCGCCGCTGTTCGATGCCGATGGTCGGCCCCTGGGGGTGGTTCATGTCTGGCGTGATCTGACCGAGCGGCGGGAAGCCGAAGAAAAAATCCGCCTGATGGCCTACTCCGATTCCCTTACCGGCCTACCCAATCGGGCCTCGCTCAAGCTGCGCCTGGGGCAGTTGCTGGCCCAGGCCAGCCAGACCGGGGATCGGGTGGCGGTGCTGTTTCTCGATCTCGATCGCTTCAAGCAGATTAACGACACCCTTGGCCATACCGCCGGGGACCGCTTTCTGCAGGCTGTGGCCGGTCGTCTCGAGGCTTGCCTGCGGCGCATCGACACCGTCGCCCGCCAGGGCGGTGACGAGTTCGTCATTCTGCTCCCGGGTATTCAGGCGCCTGAGGCGGTGACCCGGGTTGCCCAGAAATTGCTGGATGCCCTCTCCGAACCGCTGTCCCTGCAGGGGCAGATTCTGCACAGCTCCGGCAGTATCGGTATTGCCCTCTATCCCGAGGATGGGCGCGATGTCGACACTCTGCTCAAGCATGCTGATATGGCGATGTACCGGGCCAAGGATTCCGGCCGCAACGCCTACTGCTGTTATAGCGTCAGTCCCGAGCCGGAAGAGACCCCGCCGCGGTTGGTCAGGATGGGCGTGACGGAATATTGACAAGTTGTTGGGAAATTGACAGTCTCTGTGGCCTTGATCGCCGGCCACCCCACAGGTGAAGGACGAAGACATGAGCCTCTCGAAATTTCGCTGGACCCTGCCCCGCAAACTGTTTGTCCTGGCGGCGCTGATCATCCTCTGTTACAGCCTCTCCATCGGTGCCCTGTACCAGGAAACCGAGCGACGAATGCTGGAAAACCGCCATCTACGGGTGCAGCAACAGGTCGAGACGGCCTGGGGTGTGATCGATCACTTCGGCCGTCAGGCCAAGGCAGGCAGCTTGACCCTGGAGGAGGCTCAGGCCCAGGCCAAGGCGGTGCTCAAGGGACTGCGCTATGGCGACAAAGATTATTTCTGGATCAACGACCTCACTCCGCGCATGGTCATGCATCCCTTCAAGCCGGAGCTTGATGGCAAGGACCTCTCCGCCAGCGCTGATCCCAACGGCAAGAAGCTGTTCGTCGCCTTCGTCGAAATGGCGAAAAAAAACGGAGCCGGATTCGTCGACTATCTCTGGCCCAAACCGGGGATGACCGAGCCGGTGGAGAAAATCTCTTACGTCAAGCTCTATCCCGATTGGGGCTGGATTGTCGGCACCGGGCTCTATCTTGACGATGTGCGCGCAGCGCTGCAGTATATTCTCTGGAAAAATATCGGGGTGCTGGTGGTGGTCTCGCTGGTGACCCTGTTGCTGATCTACCTGGTTTCCCGCAGTGTCAGGGAGCCGTTGCAGCAGGTGTTTCAGGCCCTCAAGGAACTGGCCCAGGGCCACACCGACATCCGTTTGCCCGTGGGTGCGCCTGTCAACTGCTCGGCGATCAAAAACTGCAGCGAACCAGGCTGCATCAGTTATGGCAAGGAGGATGTCTGCTGGGTGACCGCCGGCTCTTTTGCAGTCGACAAGCAATGCCCAAAGGCCGCCCGCGGCGAGGACTGCCGCCAATGTAATGTTTATGGCCCCCGCAACGAAATGGAGGAGCTGGGCTCGGCGATTATGGGGCTGGCGGCGGCGCTCGAAGCCAGGGCCGGCCTGGCGAGTGAAATCGCCAATGGTGACCTGACCCGGGAGGTTCAGCTCGCCTCGGACAAGGACACTCTGGGGCAGTCTCTGGGGCGGATGCACGGCAATCTCAGCCGGGTGCTCTACCAGGTGCAGAAATCGAGCGTACTGGTCTCCCATAATGCCGGCCAGGTGGCCCAAACCAGCACCGCTCTGGCCGACGGCTCGACCCAGCAGGCCAGCGTGCTGCAGCAGGTCAGTGCCTCGATGCATGAGATAGCAGCCCAGACCCAGCGCAACGCCGGCCATGCGGTCAAGGCCAACGAACTGGCCACCCACAGTCGCGAGGCGGCCGAACGTGGTGACGGCCAGATGCAGGAGATGATTCAGGCCATGGCCGAGATCCGCGCCGCCGGGCAGAATATCTCCAAGATCATCAAGGTCATCGATGAAATCGCCTTCCAGACCAACCTGCTGGCTCTCAATGCCGCCGTCGAAGCCGCCCGGGCCGGGATCCACGGCAAGGGCTTCGCGGTGGTGGCCGAAGAGGTTCGCAACCTGGCGGCCCGCAGCGCCAAGGCAGCCAAGGAGACCTCGGAGCTGATCGCCAGCTCGGTGGCCAAAACCGACAACGGCAGCCGTATCGCCGACCGTACCGCCAGTGCATTGCGGGAGATTGTCGAGGGCATCACCCAGGCCAGCGGTCTGGTGGCGGAGATCGCTTCGGCCTCCCGTGAACAGGCCCAGGGGATTGCCCAGATCAATCAAGGGTTAGCGCAGGTCGATCAGGTCAATCAGCAAAGCGCTGCCCGCACCGAAGAGAGTGCCTCTACCGCTGCCGAGTTGGCGGCCCAGGCCAACCATCTGCGGGAGCTGCTCTCCAGCTTCAAGCTCGACCCGGCTCTTTGCCAGGCCGCTCCGGTCAGAATGCAAGCGCCGATGCCGATGCCGGCGGGTGATGGCTGGGGCATGGCCGCGCCGCGAACCATCGCCCCTGCGGCGATGCCGGTTCAGCGCCGGCTGGGTCAGAAACCGGTCATTTCCCTCGATGATGACGAATTCGGTCGTTATTAATCACTCTGCGGGGTGGGGGCTGCTGGTCGGCCTCCACCCCGCGACTCTTGACTCCCGCCCGACCCCTCCCGTACACTTGATCCTTCGGCGTTGCGCCGCCCATGACTGCTTTCATCCTGGATGAACTCCCCCCATGACCCTTGCTGTTGCCCCCCCTGGCACTGATCCGTCCGGCACCACCCTCTGGCGTCCTCTGAGCCGCAATGACATCGACCTGTTGGTGCGGTCTCTGAGTCACGCCTACGAGGTGGTCGGTGCCCGCGAGCGGCGGGGCCGGGTGGTGCTCGATCGTATCGACGACCCGGCGGAACTGCTGCTGGAATATTCCCCCAAAGTCCATTCGCCGAAAAAATTTCTGTTTCCCAACTGGGAAAAGCTGTTCCGCTTCCGCCTCGGCGGCAAGGTGCTGCTGGAGTCGGAGCGGGCTGCTGTCCCCCGGGTGATTTTCGGCATGCACCCCTGCGACCTGCATGCGGTGCAGATTCTCGACGACTGCCTGTTCGAGGGGGAGGCCGACAGCGCTTATCGGGCCAAACGAGAGGCGACCATCCTGATCGGGGTCGACTGTGTTCCCGATGAGCACTGCTTCTGCACCAGCATGGGGACCGATCGCAGCGCCGGCGGTTTCGACCTGTTTTTCCACCGGGTGGCCGAAGGCTATCTGCTGCAGGTCGGCAGCGAGCGGGGCGAAGCCCTGCTCCGTCGCCATGCCCCCCAGGTGGCCAGCCGTCCCGGCGAGCCGCCGATGCCCTGGCAGGCCAAGCAGACCGGAACCGGTCTGCGTTTCCCCTTTGAATCGTTGGCACCGCTGCTCGGTGAGGCCTACGACCATCCGATCTGGAAGGCGGTTGGCGAGAAGTGTCTGGGCTGCGGCGCCTGCACCCTGATGTGCCCCTCCTGTTACTGCTTCAATGTCGAAGACCGGATGGATATCGACCTCGAAGGGGGCGCCCGGGTCCGCACCTGGGACTCCTGCCAATTCGATCAGTTCACCCGGGTTTCCGGGGGCTCGGAATTTCGCGCCAATCAGGCCGACCGCCAGCGCCACCGGTTTTTCCGCAAGTACAAATACCTCTGGGAGAAACACCAGCGCACCGCCTGCGTCGGCTGCGGCCGCTGCAGCCGGGAGTGCCTGGCTCGCATCGCCCCCACCGAGGTGCTTAACAACCTGTTCGAAGAGCGCGCCCTGCCGGCCCTCAAATCCCCCGGGGCGGAATATCACCCGCAGTTGGCCGACATCGTCGCGGTGGAGGATCTCACCGCCAACGAGAAAATTTTCCGCCTGCGTCTCGACGGGCCGCTGGATTTCAGCCCCGGCGCCTTCATGGCGGTTTCGGTCTTCGGCCTCGGCGAGGCTCCCTTTACCATCGCCTCGGCTCCGGGCAGTGGCGCGGAAATCGAAATCGTGGTGCGGGCCGCCGGCAACCTGACCCGGGCTCTGCACCGGCTGCGGGCCGGCGATACCGTCGGAGTCCGCGGCCCCTTCGGCAGCGGTTTTCCGCTGCAGGAATTTCAGGGCAAGGATCTGTTGTTGGTGGCCGGTGGGATGGGCTTGATCACCCTGCGTTCGCTGCTGCACGCCATCCTCGCCCGCCGCGCCGACTTCGGCCGGGTGACCCTGCTCTACGGGGCCAAGGATGTGGCGGATATTCTGTTCCGCCAGGAACTGCTGCGCTGGCACCGGGAGGGGCTGCTCGATTGCCGCTTTGCGCTGCGGGCCGAGAACAACGGCTGGGGGGTGCTGCGGGGGGATGTGACCAAGTTGTTCAAGGATCTGGAGATCGTTCCGGCTCGCAGCGTGGCGGCGATCTCCGGCCCGGCGGCGATGTACCGTTTCACCAATCCGCTGCTGCTGCGGCTCGGCTTTAGCGAGGAGTCGATCTACCTCAACCTCGAGCGGCATATGAAATGCGGCCTCGGCAAATGCGGCAAGTGCCGGATCAATGATATCTGCGTCTGCGAATGCGGGCCGATCTTCCCCTACAGCCGGGTGCGGCATCTCAAGGAGGCGATCGAGCGATGAAGCGGCGCATCGGTTTTTTCGATTTTACCGGCTGCGAAGGCTGTCAGCTGACGGTGCTCAATCTTGAGGATACCTTGCTCGATCTCCTCGATCTGGTGGAGATCGTCGAGTTCCGCGAGGTGATGAGCGGCAGCGGCGGTGAGCTCGATATTGCCTTCGTCGAGGGAAGCATCTGTCGCCCTGACGAGGTCGAGCGGCTGCAGGCGATTCGCGCCCGCAGCAAAACCCTGGTGGCCCTGGGGGCCTGCGCCGACACCGCCGGGGTCAACGCCTTAAGTCATTTTCGCGATCTGCAGCAGTTGCAACGGGACGTCTATGGTGATCATCCGACCCCGGCCGGTCGGCCCCGGCCGCTGAGCGCTGTGGTCCAGGTCGATTGCCGGGTCCCCGGCTGCCCCATCGACGGCCAGGAGTTTCTCAGTGTGCTCAAGGCCCTGCTGATGGGCAAGCCGCCGGAACTGCCGGCCTATGCGGTCTGCGTCGAATGCAAGCTGGCCGAACTCCCCTGCACCTTCGATCAGGGGATCGTCTGCCTCGGGCCGGTGACCCGGGCCGGCTGCGGGGCCATCTGCCTGCTCGGTGGCGATCGCTGCCGTGGTTGCCGGGGGATGATCGACAACCCGCGAGCGCAGCCCTACGACCGGATTCTGGTCGAGCACGGCCTGAGCGAAGCCGATATCCTGCGGGAGTTCCGCACCTTTAATATGAGCGGGGAGAAGGGCCAATGAAGATTGCCGTTCAGCACCTGGCCCGCATCGAGGGACATGCCCATCTGGTGGTGGATACAGCGGCCGGGGAGCTGCTCGAGTGCCGGCTGGAGATTGTCGAGTCGCCGCGGTTTTTCGAGCCGCTGCTGCAGGGGCGCCATTACAGCGATGTGGCGCCGATTATCGCCCGCATCTGCGGGGTCTGCTCCAATTCCCACACTCTGGTCTCTCTGGCCGCCTCCGAGGCCGCTCTCGGGGTGCGCATCTCCACCCAGACCCGGCGGCTGCGCAAGCTTCTGGCTTTTGGCGAAATTCTCCAGAGCCATCTGCTGCAGCTCTACTTCATGGCGGTTCCCGACTACCTCGGGGTGCCGAGCATCTTCCCGCTGATCCAGCGCCAGCGGGAGCTGGTCAGCCGGGCGCTGAGGCTGAAAAAGTTGGCCAACGACATCTGCTGGGCGGTTGGCGGCCGGCCGGTGCATCCGGTCACCCCCTGCCTCGGCGGTTTCTCCGCCCTGCCGGCGGCGGCGGCTCTGCAGGATCTGCGGCGGCAGCTGGTGGCGGCCTTGCCCGATCTGGAGCAGACGGTGGAGCTGTTCGCCGGCTTCGAGATCCCCGCCTTCGAGCGTCCCACCGAGTATCTCTGCCTCAGCGGCGAGCCCGGCTATCCGGTCTTCGGCGAGGCGATCATCTCCAGCGACGGCATCTGCGTGCGGGTCGACGAATACCTGGAGGTGATCGAGGAGTATTGCGTCCCTCACAGCACCGCCAAATTCGCCCGCGCCTCCCGAGACAGCTACATGGTCGGGCCGCTGGCGCGCTTTCGCAACGCTGGCAAATCCCTCTCCCCCATGGCCCGCAAGGTCGCCTCGGCCCTCGGCCTGGCGGCCAATACCAGCAATCCCTACCTGGGGCTGATTGCCCGGCTGGTGGAGGTGGTGCACTGCGCCGAAGAGTCGATCCATCTTATCGATGACATTCTGCTCGACGGTCTGCGCAGTGAACCGCTGCCGACACCGAACAAGGGCGGCTACGGCGTCGCCGCTATCGAAGCGCCGCGGGGAACCCTGTTCCACGCTTATCGCTACGACGCCAACGGCTGTATTCTGAATGCCGACTGCATCATCCCCACCGCCCAGAACCTGGCCAACATCGAAGCCGATCTGCGCCAGTTGGTGCCGACCCGGATGCATCTGGAACAGGACGCCTTGACCAGGGAGCTGGAAACCCTGGTCCGGGCCTACGACCCCTGCATCAGCTGCTCGACCCATCTGTTGAAAGTCGATTTTGTCTGAGCGCAAACCACTGCGGATCATCGGCGTCGGCAATCCGCTGATGGCCGATGATGGCCTCGGCATCGTCGCCGCCGAGCGCCTGGCCGCCCTGGACTGGCCGCCGGGGGTTGAAGTGCTCGATGGCGGCACCGGCGGCCTGACCCTGCTCGATCTGCTGGCGGGGGCGCGCGCGGTGATTCTGCTCGACGCCGTCGCCATGGGGGCTGCGCCTGGGACGCTGCGGCGCTTCACCGCCGAGGACCTTAGCGATCTTCCGGCCGAGTCCCCGGGGCTGTCGCTGCACGGCAGTGGCCTGAGCGAGGTTCTGGCCCTGGCCCGGGAGCTCGGTTCACTCCCGCCGTTGCTGCTGTTTGGGGTTGAGCCCTCCCGCGTCGAGGTGCGGATCGGTCTTTCGCCGCCCGTTGCCGCTGCGATGGACGAGTTGCTGGTCGCCGTGTTGGCAGCGGTTGCGAGCTTCGATCAATAAGCTAGAGTGAAAGCCTCCCCGCCCCGGGAGGCTTTTTTCTTGTCCTTGAGGCCGCTGAGGCTTTAGGGTAGCGAAGAGATTGCTGCTTCTTTTCCTCGGGGAAAGCTTCAATGACCAATAAAAAGCCCAAAAAAGCCGAAAACAGCAACATCGAAGAGTTGTCTGTTGAGGATACACGTCAATTGCTCCGTCAACAGTCGCTTCGCCAGGCTGAGCTTGAGGTTGAAAATCAGCAGTTAAAGCGACAGTTGCAGGCATTGCATCAAAAGCAAGCTCAGGCCGCTGCTGCAGCAGGGACGTCGTCTGATAGTCTCCCGCAAAGTCCTTTCGAAAAGAACCTCCCCGTAAATAATGGCCTGCTCAGGTGCATTATCGATTCGGTCAGCGATCTGATCTATATCAAGGATTTAGACAGTGTTTACCGCGGGTGCAACGAAGCATCCGAGCGGTTTGTCGGCTTAATGGAGGTTGAGCAGATTGGAAAAACCGATTTCGATTTTTTTGATGCCGAGATGGCCGAGGCCATTCTGGAGGTGGACCGGCAAATCCTGACCTCTGGGCAGGAGCACCGCATTGAAGAATGGATCCCCAGTCCGAGCGGTGACATGCGCCTACTGGAAACCAGAAAAGCCCCGTTTTATGGGCCTGACGGCAAGGTTGCGGGAATCGTGGGGATCTCCCGCGATATTACGGTCAGCAAGCAAGCCGAGGAGGCGCTGAAAGAAGCCAACCGGGAACTCGATGCCTTTGTTTACACGGTTTCCCATGATCTGCGCACACCGCTGACCGCCATCCTGGGTTACTCGGACCTTCTCATCGAAAATAGTTGTCTGCGCCTCGATGCCGCTGCGCAGGATTACCTTTCGGAAGTTATTCAGTCGGCGGAAACGATGCTGGCCTTGCTCGAAGACCTGCTTGCCCTGTCGACGGTTCGGGCCCTCGACCAGCCTGCTGTGGCGCTTGACGCCGGAGAGGTCGCCAGGGCTGTGGTCAGCGAGCTTGCGGAAGCGCTCGCCCAGGGGGGAGTGACGGTTGAGATTGGCGATCTGCCAACCCTGAGAGTGCCGAGAACCCTGCTGGTGCAAGTTTTTGACAACCTGATCGGCAACGCTTTGAAATACGGATGTCATCCCCATGCAGTGATCAAGGTGGGGGGCGAGCGAAACGGCGAGCGGGTGAAGCTTTTCGTTCGGGACCATGGGGTTGGCATTCCCCTGGCCGAGCGCGAGCGCATTTTCGAGGTCTTTTATCGCGGGAGCGCCGGGAAAGAGAAAAAAGGGACAGGGATCGGTTTGGCCACAATCCAAAAGATCGCCAAGCTGTTTGGCGGCCGCGCCTGGGTGGAAGAAACCCCTGGAGGTGGGAGCACCTTTTGCCTGGTAATGATCGATGGGCCCGCCTGAAAAGGCAATAATCAACCGGATTGTCTCCTAGTTCAAACTCCTCAGGCTCCGTGCCCCCGCCCCAGCATTTCGGCCGCATCCATCACCACCATGAACGCTTCCGGATCACTCTGACGGATGATATCCCGCAACAGGGCGATGCGCCGGGCATCGACGGTGACGAAAATCAGGGTCTTTTCCTCGTCCCGATCGAGGCCGGTGCCTCGGAGAATGGTGCCATGGGGGCCGAGTTGCTCGATGATCTGCCGGCTCAACTCTTCCGGACGCCTGCTGGCGATGTGGACCACCTTTTCGGTCACGGCGCCGGTGAGGATCATGTCGATGCACTTGGAGGTGACATAAATACTGATCAGGCTCCAGAGCGCCGGTTCAATACTGTGGAATACCAGGCCGGCGGTGAGAATGACCGCGAGGTCGATGGCGAAAATCACCTGCCCGGTTTTGATGCGACTGTGCTGCGCCACCATGCGGGCAATTATGGTTGAGCCACCGGCGGAGGCCTCTGCGTGCAGGATCAGGCCGATTCCCACCCCGACACAGATCCCGCCGTACAGAGTCGCCAGCAGGGTGTCGTTGCTCAGCGCCCCCAGTCGGAGAATCTCGCCGAACAGGTCGATCCAGAAAGAGGTCAGCAGGACCGCGGCGACGGTCCGCAGGGCAAAGGCCCGGCCGAGCACCTTGCCGCCGAGCAGCAGCAGCGGAAGGTTGATCGCCAGCATCAGCACGCCGATCGGTTGCTTGATCACCGAATGCAGCAGAATTGCCATCCCCGGTGTTCCGCCGGTGGCGATGCGGTTAGGAGCCAGAAACAGTATCACTCCGAAAGCCAGAATGGAGGAGCCAAGGATAATCAGCAGGGCTCTTTTCACTTCACGCAATAACGATCTGGACATGTTTGCTCCCGGATATTTCCCGGATGGACCGGGTTCAACTTGAATTCGTTGGTTGCAAACAGAAAAAGCCTCCAGGGTGATGAATCCCGGAGGCTTTTTCTGTTTCAGATAACATCGTGCCAGGGGATCAGCGGGCCAGGACTCAACCCTTGCGCAGCCGGTAGAGAACGCGCAGATGCCGCAGCAGATTGAAAAAGCAAAGGGCTCCGACCAGCGCCACCAGACTTTTCGAAAAGGTGCTGCGCTGCGCGACCCCGACCTGGAAAAATTCATATTCCACCAGCATGGTTGCGGCGCCGAGCACACCGGCGGTCATGGCAATGCAGCGGATAATGGTGATCTGTTTGAGTGGTAAACCTTCGGACATCGGACCCTCGGTGGTGGGTTGGAGCAGCGGCTGCCGAAATGGACGCCGCTTGCGCGGGCTGGCAGGTAAGTTTTGTAACCGCCCCGCTTATACCATGAACCCGCTTGCGGTGCCTATCCATTTTGCTGCGCCCCCCTGGCCCCGCGGAGTCAGACAAAAAAGCCTTCAGAGATGACTCCCTGAAGGCTTTTTCCGTTGGCTGTTGGCACCGGGTCAGCTGGGGGTGACGTCCTCGAGACGGTCGCCGCCGGCTTTTTTCGCCGTGTACATGGCCGAATCGGCCTGAGAATAGAGCAGGTCCTGCAGCGCATCGAGGTTGGTGTTGCTCTCCGGTCGGGCCTCGCCGCTCCCCAGGCTGACCATGCCGAGGCTGATTTTGGCGGTCAATGGCCCGTCGGGGGTCTGCCAGTGCAGCCCCCTCACTGCCTGCAACAGGCGCTGCCCAGCCTCCAGGGCGCCCTCTTGGCCGGTGTCGGTGAGTACGATGGCAAATTCTTCGCCGCCGACCCGGGCCAGAATGTCGGTGTCCCGCAGTTGGGACTGCAGGGCCAGCCCGAGGTCCCGCAGCACGATATCCCCCTGGGCGTGACCGTAGCGGTCGTTGATCCGTTTGAAGCGGTCGATGTCGAGCACCATCAGGGTCAGTTCGTGGCGATAGCGCAGCGCCCGGCCGAGGGTCAAGCGGCTTTCGACAAAGAAATAGCGGCGGTTGTAGAGCCCGGTCAGCTCATCGACCATGGAAAGGTTGCGGTAGTGCTCTTTGAGCAGCCGGGTTTCACTGAGCACGCTTTCGAGTTGCCTGGTGCGGGCCGCGACCTCATCTTCGAGGCCTTTGAGCAGGCGGTTGCCCGCCAGCATCTGGCCGAGAAAGCTGCAGAACAGCGGAATCAGGCGCAGGTGCCAGTCGCCGAAGTGGTTGCTGTCGGGGTGGGAGAGGTTGAGCACACCCAGCACCCGGCCGCCGGCGCTGACCGGGGCACTGAGCAGAGACCCGGGCAGGGGGGCCTTGTTTCCCTTGGGCAGTGGAGCAAAGCGGGGGTCACAGGAGCAGTCGGCGCAGAGTTGCGGCTCGCCGCTGCGCACCGCCAACCCCATTAACGTTTCCAACACCGGATAGCTGCTGGAGGCCAGCCCCGGCGAAGGGCCCGGGCCATCGCCCTGCCACTCTTGCCAGTCGAGTCCGGCTGCATTGATCAGTTGATCTTCCTTGAGCAGGAAAACCGAACAGCGCTCGATACCGTAATGTTCCAGCAGGGCGGTCAAGGCTTGGCGCAGCAGTGCGTCTTCTTTTTCCTGGGGGAGTTCGATGGCACTCAAGCCGCTCAGGGTCGAGAGGGATTCGAGCAGCTTTTCGAAAATACCGGTCATCTGTTGCAGATCTTTGGCAAGAGTCGGCTGTTTCAACTGCGACCTCCTTTTTTGACCAACTGCCGTGCCATATCCCGCAGACCGGGAAGGTCTTCCCGGACATTGTCCAGGGTCGCCATCACCGCCGCCCGGCTTAAGGGAAGGCCATCAAACCAGCCGATGGGGATGACCGGTTCGGCTTCGTTTCGAAACAGGCCTTCGGCCAACAGCTTGGTCAGGCCGATCAGGTGGGCCAGCGGCCAGTCTTCGCCGCGATAGTTCAAGTCTTGGTGGTTGGCCATGACCCGGGCCAAAACCTCCGGCAAGCCCCAGTGGCGTGCCAGCCAGGCTCCGGACTCCCGGGGTCCGATGCCGAGGGCGTCGCGCAGTCCCGGCCCCGGGCGGCCATCGCCGCAGGCCCGCAGCACCACGTCGGTTTCCTGGGGAAAGACATGAACCAGGGCGAGCATGCCGAGATTGTGCAGCAACCCAGCGGTGTAGGCACTGCCTGGCGGGAGATGGCGGTCGATGTGCAGATGGCCGACCAGGCGCTCGGCCAAGGTGGCGGTGGCGCAGGCCACAAACCAATGCCGCTCGGCATCGAAGCGGGGGCAAGCGGTGAGGTTGAAGGGCTGGGCTACCGCCAGGGTCAGTACCAGACTGCGGGTCAGGGCCAACCCCAGCACGCGGATAATGGCCTCTTCGACGTTGGCGACCTGCCGGCGCTGGCCAAAGTAGGCCGAATTGGCACAGCGCAAAATACGCAGAGTCAGTTCGGGACTGTGGTTGATCACCTTGGCCAGATCGACCAGATCGACAAGTTCGTCGGAGGCCAGGCGCAATGCGTCCATGGCCGGACCGGACGGCAGGGGGATTTCCTTGAGCCGGAACAGTTTCAGCTGGGATGCTTGGGAAAGCGAAGGCCCTGGAGTGTTCGGCATGCTGAGCTCCGAAATCGTAGAAAAACCTAGCTGCGAAGCGAGCTGGGCCAAATTGTTGACAATTCCCCTGGGATGACAGCTGGGGATGCAAAAAGTGTGCTGTAAAGTATGCCGGGTCGGCATCCCTTGTGCAACCTATGCTAAGAAATAATTCACAATAACTCACCTCTTTCCCCCTTGGAGGCTCTCTATGAAGCTTGCACTCGTGGTCGACGATGAACCGATGTTGCGCGCACAGGTCAAGGAAACCTTGATAAATTATGGCTTTGAGGAAATCGTCGAAGCAGAAAACGGGCAACAGGCGGTCGACTTGGCACTGCTGCGCAAGCCGCTGCTGGTGGTGATGGATGTCTCAATGCCTGTACTCGATGGCATCACTGCTGCGGAAAAAATAGGCAAAAAGCACTCCGTTCCGATTGTTCTGCTCACCGGAACGGCAGATCACGAGACCGTGGAGCGGGCTCGGTTGGCTGGGGTGATGAGTTATGTGGTCAAACCGTTTCGCTCCGAACAACTTTATCCGGCGGTCGATCTGGCGATTCACCAGTTTGTCGAACTTTCGACCCTGCGCGAGGAGGTCGCCGGTCTGAAGGAGACCCTGGAGTCGCGCAAGGTGATCGAGCGGGCCAAGGCCGCATTGATCCGCAAGGGCTTGAGCGAACCCGAGGCCTACCGCAAGATGCAGAAGATTTCCATGGATAAGCGCAAAAGTTTGAAGGAAGTGGCCGAGGCGATTCTGTTGATGGAAGGCTAGGATGGATGCCTCGCCCTTTAATCGGTGTCGCAAACGCTCCTGCGCGGTTAGTGAAGATGTGCTGCGGCCGCGTTGGCTTTGGTGCCGCGCTCCTCGGCTCTGATCCCTCCCTGAGCATCCATTTCTCCCCTGCAGAGGAAAACATGCACCGCCTGTTTTCCTTATGCGCCTGCGGTTTTTTCATTTTTTGTAAAAAAATCAGTGAGATAGAGGTTTTGCTCGAACCCTTCCCCGGGGGCTGCCGCATGTTTTTTCTATACACTCGGGGGCTTGAAAAATCCTCCTCGGCTGCTCCCTCAGAAAAATACCTGTTCAAAATCAAATGGTTAGAAGTTATTTTTTAGCGAATGCTCATTTTGGTATGGCCGATGCTATTGCATATGGGCAAGGAAAGACGCTGGTTGTTTTTTCTTCACTGCCAACACCAAGGAGGTCGCCATGAAACGCTCACTTCAAGCCGCTTGTTTGCTGGTTCTGGCTCCGACCGCCGAAGTTTTTGCCGCCACCGGCGCCGAAGGCAGCAGCCTGGCCGCGAAAATCTTCCTGGTCTTTCTCGGCCTGATCATCGCTTTCCAGCTGATTCCAGCCTTCATGCTGCTGGGCTCCATGCTCAAGGGGATGTTCAGCCGGGCGCCCCAGGAGCAAGTCCTCGATCAATCCAAAGAGTCGGGGCAGGCTCGCTAAACGGCTGACGAAAGCGATGCCAGGGAGGTTATGAGTCATGGGAGTCATTCTGATTGCTGACAGCGATCCCGAAGTTCGGAAACTGCTGGCGGGAGTTCTGATCGAGGCGGGCTACAAGGTTTCCGCGACGGGTTCGGCGGCCCGGGCCCTGGGTGACATGCTCAGCCATAACGCCCAGGTGTTGATTCTGGGGACCCAGCTGGAATGCCTGACCGCGGCCGAACTGGTGCCGCTGCTCAAGAAGTGCAACCAGGACGCCACCATCATCCTGGTCTCTGACGACCAGCCGCTGCCGCAGATCCGCAAGGTCCGTCGCGAAGGAATTTTTTATCACTTGCTCAGGCCGTCCAATGCCGAAGATGGCGAAGAACTTTGTCTGGCGGTGCGCTGCGCCATGGAGCGCAAGCCCCATCCGCCGGCCGATGCTTTCGAGCCCCCCGTTAACCCCGTTTTTGCAAGGAGGATGTCATGAAACAACTGCTGCAAACCCTCACCGTCGGTGGCCTGAGTCTGGCCACGGTTACCAGCGCCTGGGCGGCCAGCGGCCGCGAAGACAGCAGTGGCATTGTGGTCTGGGCCTTTCTCGGTATCTGCGCCTTGATCGTGGTGGCTCAACTGGCCCCGGCGGTACTGATGCTGTTGGGAATGATCAAGGGCGTCTCGAAAAGTCACGATCAGCGCGAAGCCGAAGCCAGAGCCAATACCAAGTAGCACTGCTTGAGCCGAGCCCTGATGCGGCTCAAACCAGACCATGACATCGGGAAAGGAGGAAACCAAATGAACAAGGGAGCGTTTCTGTTTGTTATTGTCACCCTGTTTCTGGGCACCATCACCCTGGCGTCAGCGATTCCGGGGTTGCTGGAAGGGTTTCGCGGCATTGTCATCTGGTCTTTTCTCTTTTATTGCGGCCTGATCGTGGTCGCCCAACTGGTGGCGGCCATGCGTGGACTGAAAAAGATTATCGATGAGTATGTGGAGCGGAAAACCGAATCGAAGCGGGTGCGCCTGCGCTAACCCGGACAACCCCTAGAACGGAGGGTTTTACTGTGAAACTTCAATGGAGAAAATCGATTATGCTGGGGCTGGCGGCACTGACGCTGGCTACGGCCCCTGCCTTCGGGGCCATGGAGAGTGAGGATTGCGCCGGTTGTCATAGTGATCGTGACAGCATGGACGGCAAGCTCTTTATCGATCAGGAACGCTTTGCCGGCACCGAACATGGCGGGATGGGCTGCACCTCCTGCCACGGTGATATCAGCGACCAGCATCCCGATGACGGACTGGTCCCCGGCAAGGCCAGTTGCGGTGACTGTCACGATCAGGTGGCGGCCGAGTACGCCCGCAGCAACCATGGTTCCAGCGCGGCCTGCAACGACTGTCACAACCCCCATGAAGCTCGGGGGGCGAGCCAGGTCTCCGGCTACGACATGAACAAGCAGTGCGCCAACTGCCACGAAACCGAGGATATGACCGAAGTCCACGCCAAGTGGCTGCCGCAGGCCGGGGTGCATATCCAGAACCTCCCCTGTGTCACCTGCCATAGCGCCTCGGAGAACTATGTCATCACCCTGTATGTCAACCGCCGGGCCGGAGGCGATGCTTACGGTGAGTTTGCACCCGCCAGCCACGAAGAGCTGCAGCAACTGAGCGGCGAGCAGGATGTGGCCAAGATGATCGACACCAATGGCAACAGCTTTATCACCCTGGACGAACTCAAGGCCTTCAACCGCGACCCCCGTTACAAGACCATGCGTCTGGCCGGCATGATGACACCGGAAGTGGTGACCCATGATTTCACCACCCTCGACAATCGCTGGGACTGCACCTTCTGCCACGCCTCGGGTCCGGCTGCGATGCAGACCAGCTACCTTTCGCTGCCGCAGCAAGATGGCTCTCAGGATCGCTACGGGGTGGAAAAGGGAGCGGTACTGCACGCCCTGTACGGAACGCCCGACTTCTACATGATGGGCGCCACCCGCAGCAAGGCTCTCAATATCGCCGGCATCATGATTATCGCCGGCGGCATGGTGATGCCGATTGGCCACGGTACTCTGCGCTTCCTGACCCGTAAAAATAGAAGGGATCACTGACCATGAAACACACGACCAAGATCTACCTTACCCCGACTCCGGTCAGGATCTGGCATTGGCTCAACGCTCTCGGCATCATCACCCTCTGCGCCACCGGCGCCCAGATCCGCTTTCCTGAGAAGGTGCATCTGTTCGGAACCTTCAAGTCGGCGGTCGCCCTGCACAATACCGCCGGCATCGTGGTCGCCATCTCTTTCGTCCTCTGGCTCGGTTATTACCTGCTGGTGGCCCGCAGCCTGGTCAAGCTCTATGTCCCCAACCAGGAGGACCTGCAACATGGCATCCTGCGTCAGGCCTGGTTTTACTTCTTCAACTTCTTCCGGGGCAAGCCCAACCCCCACCACACCACCCCGGAGAGCAAGTTCAACCCGATGCAGAAAGCCGCCTACCTGGTGATCATGATGGTGTTGGTCCCGCTGGTGATCGTCAGCGGCTTCCTTATCATGAATATCGGCCCGATGCGGGAAGTCCTGCTGCTGGCAGGCGGACTGAAACTGATGGTCGGGCTGCACTTTCTGCTCGCCTGCTCCCTCACCGCCTTTATTTTCACCCATGTCTATCTGGCCACTCTCGGGCATACCCCCTTTGCCCACTTTGTGCCGATGTGGACCGGTTGGGAAGAGGTCGAGCCCTCTTCCACCGATGCCCATCATTGAGAACTGATTAAACTGACAGGTCCGCATTTGCAATGAGGCGGAGCGTTGAAGGCACGCTCCGCCGATTTTTATAGATCCACAATCCCTCCAAAGACATTCTAAACGGGAATCTCAACGCAGAGTCGCTGAGAAGCGAGAGTGGCAGAGAAAACCCTCCTAACAAAAAATAGCCCCTCTCATCTGCGCTCTCTGCGGCCCTTGCGATTCTGCGTTAAAACTTGCTTGTATTTGCTCCCAAGACTGGCAGACTTAATGGTGATGAATCCAGTCTAATCGGAGGTGCGACCATGCCCGATGCCAGAATTGAAATCGTCCAGGGGGATATCACCAGCATCGCCGTCGATGCCATCGTTAACGCTGCCAACACGACATTGCTCGGCGGCGGCGGGGTCGATGGCGCCATCCACCGCGGCGCCGGCCCCCAGTTGCTGGTCGAATGTCGCGCCCTGGGTGGTTGCCCTACCGGTGAGTCGAGACTGACCCTGGCCTATCATCTGCCGGCCCGTTTCGTCATTCATACCGTTGGCCCGGTCTGGCATGGCGGCGATTTCGGCGAAGCCGATCAACTGGCCGGTTGCTATCGCAGCGTACTGGCCCTGGCCAGGGAGCACCGCCTGCGCAGCCTGGCCTTCCCCTCGATCAGTACCGGTGCCTATGGATTTCCGCTGGAGCAGGCCTGTCGCATCGCCTTGCGGGAGGTGGGGCTTTTTCTTCAAACGCCATCGGCGCTGGAACGGGTTCTGTTTGTCTGTTTCTCAGAACCGGACCGGGAGGCCTACCAGGCCGCTCTGAAGGGGCTGTGATGGTCTTTTTAATCCGCACTTGAAGTAGACCTCGGCGCAATAGTTGCAAATCTCTCGACCGTATCCTCCACCTATCGATATCCACTGTTCGCGCTGCCGGGTCTGACATATGAAATTTATTATCCTCTTACTCATTTTGGGTGTGCCAATTGTTGTCTGGATTTTCTGGCGGCGCCGGCTCCGCGTCACCGTTTCCACTGCTGAATCGGTCGCTCTCTCCCCACCGATCAGCCTGAGTTCCCTTCTCGATCAACTCCCTTTTGCCATTTACTGGAAGGATCGCGACTCGACCTACCTGGGTTGCAATGCTGAATTCGCCCGCCGTGCTGGAGTCGGAAATCCGGCTGACATTGTCGGCAAAACCGACCACGATCTGGCCTGGGAGGGGCCAGAAGCCGGGCGCTACCAGCAGCAGGATCGGCAGGTCATCAGCAGTGGCGAGCCGTTGCTGCAAATTCAGGAACCCCTGACTCAGCCTGATGGCAGCGTGGCGGAGGTCTTCAAAAGCAAGGTGCCGCTGCGGGACCCCGGCGGCAATATCATCGGGGTGCTCTGCGGCTTCGCCGATGTCACTGAGCGCAAACGGGTGGATGATGAGCTGCAGCAGATCCGCTCCCGCCTGGAAGAAGCCGAACGGATCGGTTGCTTCGGGCATTGGGAGTGGGATTTGGCCAGCGGCCGGGTTTATTGGTCGAAATCGTTGCTGCAACTGCTCGGCATCGATCTGCAGCAGTTGCAGGAACTGGGTTTGGAGCCAACCATCGAGCTGTTTCGCGAGCGGGTGCATCCTGACGACTGGTCGGAGGTGGAGACCTCTCTGCAATCGGCCTTGCGCGGAGAACAACCTTACAATATCGAACACCGGGTGATCATGCTCGAGGGCCAAATCCGCCACCTTCATGAGCGCGGAGAGGTGCTGCGCGACCCGGATGGCCTTCCTTATCGCATGGTGGGAACCGCCCAGGATATCACCGAGCGCAAGCTGGCCGAAGCCAAGGTGCTGGAGCAGGCCGTGCATCTCGATTACCTGGCCCAGCACGACACCCTGACCGACCTGGCCAATCGCAGCTTGTTTCTGGATCGTCTCGAACACGCCCTCGATCTGGCCCGCCGCGGCGGAGTGCAGTTGGCGGTGCTGGTGCTGGACCTCGACCGCTTCAAGTCGGTTAACGACACCCTGGGACCGCAGATCGGCGACCTGCTGCTCAAAAAGATGGCAAGCCGGATCGAATCTCTGGTTCGGGAATCGGATACCGTGGCTCGTTTGGGGGGGGATGAGTTTGCGATTCTGATCGAAAATCTCGATCCGGACGAGGGTGTCGGGCCGGTGGCGGTGCTGGGGGAGAAGCTATTGGCGGAGATGCGCCGACCGATGCACCTGGATGAGCATGAGCTGTTTTTGTCGGTGAGTATCGGCATTTCCGTCGCTCCGGTTGATGCCGACGGGGTCGAAGCGCTGATGCAATACGCCGATGTCGCCATGTGCCGGGCCAGGCGCCTGGGAGGCAACCAATTGCAGTTCTACACCGCCGAGATGGATCGGCGGGCGCGGGAGTTGTTGTTGCTCGAAGGGGATTTGCGGCGAGGGATCGATCAGGGGCAGTTGACGGTGTTTTACCAGCCTCAGCTCGATTTGATCAGCGAGCGGCTGATCGGTTTCGAGGCTTTGGTCCGTTGGCGCCATCCCGAGCGGGGGATGGTCTCTCCGGCTGACTTCATCCCCCTGGCCGAGGAGACCGGTCTGATCATAGGGCTGGGGGAGCAGGTGTTGCGGGCCGCCTGTGCCCAGGTTCAGGCCTGGCACGCCCAGGGCAACCCGGGGGTGCGGGTGGCGGTGAACCTGTCGGCGCGGCAGTTCGCGCAGCAGAATCTGGTGGAGATGATCGATGCCATTCTGCTCGAAACCGGCCTCGATCCTTGCTGGTTGGAGCTGGAAATCACCGAGAGCGCGATCATGGACAATGTCGAAGAAGCCATCGCCACCCTGACCCAGCTCAAGAACCGTGGGATCAGCCTGGCCATCGATGATTTTGGAACCGGTTATTCGTCCCTGGGATATCTGCGCCGATTTCCCTTGGATAAGCTGAAAATCGACCAGTCGTTTATCCGCAATGTGGTCAGCGACCCAAGCGACGCAGCCCTGGCGACTTCGATCATCGCCCTGGCGCAGAATATGAAACTGCAGGTGTTGGCCGAGGGGATCGAGACCCGGGAGCAGCTGCAGTTTCTGATCAGCAAGGGGTGTGGGGCCGGGCAGGGGTATCTGTTCAGCCGGCCGCTACCGGCGAACGAGCTTGGCAGTTTTTTTGAAGCGCAGCCCAAACTCGAAGGGCGAGTGGTTCCGGCCTAGGAAGCGGCCTCAGGGGGGGCGTCCTCAACGGGGAGGGTGAAGCGAACCTTGGTCCCTTTCCCCAGGACACTTTCCACCCGGATGCTGCCGCCGTGGGCCTCGATAATCCCCTTGACGATGGTCATCCCCAGGCCGAGGCCGGCCACCGCGGTCTCACTGGTATCGGCCCGGTAGAATTTGTCGAAAACCCGATCCGCCTCCTCCTGACTCATGCCGATCCCCTCATCGGCCACGGTAATCTCCAGCAAGTCATCGACCCTCACCCCACTTACCACAATCCGCCCGCCGCCGGGAGAGTACTTGACGGCATTGCTGAGCAGGTTGTCGAAGACCTGGCGCATTTTGGCGGTGTCGATCAGCAGAGTCGCCGGGCGGGCGGGGCATTCGGTTTCGAAGTGGTGGATCTTGGTCTCCTGCTGGTGATGAAGGATCAGTTCGTGTACCAGTTCGACCAGTTGACAAGGGGTTTTGTCGAGCAGAATGGTGCGGCCGGTTTCGATCCGGCTGACATTGAGCAGATCGTCGATGATCTGCTCCAGGGCCTCGGCCTTGGCGTAGATGTAACCCAGGTATTCCAGTCGCTGCTCCTGGGTGAAGCCGCCGATTTCCGCTTCCCGCTGCAGCAGGTCGGCATAACCAAGCACCGAGGTCAGCGGGGTGCGCAGTTCGTGGGCGGCGATCATGATGAATTCGCTCTTCATTCGATCGATTTCCAGCTCATGGGTGATATCGCGAAGCAGAATGACCGCTCCGCTGGTGATCCCCTCGCGGCTGCTGACCTGGGCGGTGCGGGCTTGAATATTACGGGTTTCCTGGCGCAGGGGGTCGGAGATCTCCAGAACCAGTGAACTCTCCTCGGTCTTTCCGGCCAACAGTGCGTCGAGGTGGTCGCGCAAGCGCGGATTTTGGACCACTGTCACCAGCGGCTGTTGCAGCGCCTGACCCATGGGGATGCCGAGCAACTCCTCGGCGGCGCGGTTGAGCAGGATGATGCGTTGCTGCTGATCGGTGACGATCAGGCCGTCGGCGACCGACTTGATTATGGTGTCGATCTTATCGCGGCTGGTTTTGGCATCACTCAGCGCATCCCGCAGGGCGTCTGCGGCCCAGCGCCGCTCGATATCGACGGCGATCTGGTCGGCCACGGTGGCGATGGCGTCGACCACCGCCTGACTCATCGGCTGGCGGGAGAAGAGGGCGGTGACACCCACCAGACGCTCTTCCACCACCAGCGGATAGCTGGCGAAGGAGACCATCCCTTCCCGCTCCGCCCACTCCTGATCGGCAATTTCCGGGTCGCCGATCACCTGGTTGGTCAGAAACGGCCGCCGCTCTTTGGCGCTGCGGCCAACCTTGAGCTGGCCGAGAGGTTTGCGGCTGTGGCGACCATTGAGGTGGGTGTAGAGGCCGGCGCTGGCCTTGAGTTCCAGCATCTCAGGTTCGTCCAGGCAGCGGGTCCAGATGCGACCAAAGGCGGCCCCGGTATGCTGGACCAGGGATTCGGTGCAGTGTTGCAGGATCGCCCCGATGCTGTTTCCCTTGGTGAGGGCGGTGCCGATCTCGGCCCCCAGGGTTGCAAGGTTTATCCGTTCTTCAAGGGCGGCCTCAGCTTGCTTGCGCTCGTTTATGTCCTCGACCAGCCCGACGCAATAGAGAGGTTTCTTTTGGGGGTCCATCACGCAGGCCACTGAGGCCTGGCCCCAGGCGAAACTGCCATCCTTGCGCAGGTAGCGTTTTTCGTAATGCAGCGAAGGCTGGGCGCCGTTCATGATCTCCCTGTGGAATTCCTTGGTCCGCGGCCGATCCTCCGGAACGGTAATGTCGAGTACGCTCAGCTGGTAAAGCTCCGCTTCGCTGTAGCCAAGAAAACGGCAGAAAGCCGGATTGACCTGTAAAAACCGGCCGCCGGGGGTGAGCAGGACGATGCCGGTGGCGGCAATGTCGAAAATGGTGCGGAATCGCTCCTCGCTCTGGCGCAGGGCGGTTTCGCTGGCCAGGCGGGCGCGAATGTTGCGCAGCAGCAGTGCGGTGACCACCACCAGGGCGGCGATGATCCCCAACCCCATCCAGAACTGCCATTTGTCGATGCGATAGAAGGGGAGAGGGCGATTGATGACCTGGCTGCCGGGGGGGAGCTGTGCAGCGGAAATATTAAATCGTTTGAGTTCGTTGTCGTCGAAAAGGTATTGGTTGGCTTCCCCCTCGATGACCGGAAGATCGGCCGGATCTTCGCCCCGCAGCACCCGGAGCGCCAACCCGGCAGCCAGACGGCCCTGTTCCGGGGCGCTCATCAGCTTGCCACCGACGATTCCCTGATCGATAAAAAACTCCCACAGGCCATAGATCGGAATCTTGCTCAGGGAGCGGATGGCTCGGGCGGTTTCAGTGTAACCGAAGACCCGGCCCGAATTTTCGCGAATGACGCTGGTGAGAAGGATCAGACTGGTGTTTGGCAGCGCCGGGACTGAGTGTGCGATCTCCTCCCAGCGCAGGTCATTCCAGAAGACGAATTTCACCTTCTGGGCGAGGTCGGTTGAACCTTCCAGAAACTGCCCCTGAATTAACCGGCCGGTGACATCCTGGGTACTGCCGATGACGATCACCTCCCGGGTCTGCGGATGCAGTTTCAGGGCCAGTTCCAGGGTCTCGCGCACCGCCGGCTCTTCGGCGACGCCGGTAATGCCGCCTAGCCCTTGGAGCATCTGCGGGGTATAGCCATTGACGCCGCAGAAGACGATCGGCTTGCCCTTGAACAGGTCATTGCGATGTTTGCGGGCGAAGTTGAAGGCGTCGTTATCCGAGGTCAACAGCAGGTCGAAGGGTTGGTTTTCGATCTTGTAGGGGAGGATCTGCTCGAGGAAGTCGGTGATGTATTCGGGCTCTTGGTAGCGCTTGGTGTCGAGGTAATCGACATGCAACTGGATGCTCTCACCGGAGGCGGCGAAGGTCTTCTGGAGGCCGGCCATGATGCCGTCGGTCCAGGCCATTCCGGGGTGGTAGGAGTGGAGAACAAAGATATTCTTAGGCTGGGAGGCGGCAAGCGCCCGGTCGGGCCAGGAAAACAGCAGCAGCAACAGGCAGGAAAGCCCGAGGCTCCACTGCCACAGTTGTGCAGGTATGATGCGGTTGCGGCTCATGCAGACTCCCTTGCCAGCAAGCCCGTGGGTATTCGAAAATTCAAGGTTATAATTATACCCACTGCGAGAGATTAGAGCTACCGACAATCCTGAAAAAACACAAGAAAATTCCCTATGCCGGGTGACCGCTCTGCTATAGAATCACCGCGCCTTGGAGCAAGGCTGCAACCGAAGGGATAAAGTGAGGGACCTATGGATGAATTGACAGAACTGCAGATCGCCCAGCAGCAACGCAATCGGCGGGAATACGATGAGCGCTATGGCCAGCTGCAGTGGCTCGATGCCGGTGGCGCGGTCGCGGCCAGGGTCGAACGCCAGCTCTTGCTGGAGTCCCTTGCGGGACGAGTGGAGCTGGGCTGCCGGGGAACCAAGCTCGATTGCCGCAAACTCTCCCCCGGCTGCCGGCTCTGTGTCGAAGGGTCCTGGTCCTGCCTGTTTGTCAACGGCCGCTGCAACTGCGACTGCTTTTACTGCCCGGCCGATCAGCAGACCCTCGGTTTGCCCGCCACCAATGCGGTGGAGTTTCGCACCCCCGCAGATTATGTCGCTTATCTGCAGCGCTTCGGCTTCCGTGGGGTCAGCCTCAGCGGCGGCGAGCCGCTCTTGACTCCGGGGCGCACCCTCGGTTTTCTGCGGGCGGTCAAGGAACGTTTCGGCGATCAGGTCCATCTCTGGCTCTACACCAACGGCACCTTGCTGACCAAGGAGATGGCGCGGGAGTTGGCCGCCGCCGGCCTCGACGAAATCCGTTTCGATATCGGCGCTACCGGCTACCAGCTGAAGCCGACCGCTCTGGCCGCCGGGGTCATTCCCCATCTGACCGTGGAGATTCCTGCGATTCCCGAGGAGCGGGAGCTGATGCAGAGCAAGCTGGCCGAGATGCAGCAGGTGGGGGTCAACTACCTCAACCTGCATCAGCTGCGGCTGACTCCTTACAACTTTCCCAAGCTCGCCGGTCGTGGCTACACCTTCGTCCATGGCGAGAAGGTCACCGTGCTCGAATCGGAACTGACCGCCCTGCAGCTGATCCGTTACGGACTGGACCAGGGGGTCGAGCTGCCGATCAACTACTGCTCCTTCGTCTACAAAAATCGCTTCCAAAAAGAGGCCGCCCGCCGCCGCAACGCCGCATTGGTGCGCAAGCCGGTCGAAGATTTCACCGCCAACGGCCACCTGCGGGCCCTGGCCCTGCTCGGCTCGGCCGAAGCGCTGTCCCGCCAGGCCGAGGGCTTGCGCAGCGCCGGGGTGGCGACCGACCTCTGGTCCCTGGCCGGTGAGCGCCTGGCCTTCGCCGCCGAACTCTGGCCGCGGCTTGATTTCTCCGGGCTGCGGCTGCAGGTCGGTTACAGCGAGGCGGCCCAGCTTTCCTCGGTTTCCTATCGGAATTATTTTATCGAAGTCAAATTGCCGAGCGGCAAGAAGCTGGTGGTGGAAAAGCGCAAGGTCTGCGCCGACCGGGTGCTGGAAGGGATGGCGATGGAGCAGTTTCGAGCGCGCTATCTGGAGACCGAGTCTGCAGTGGGAGCGCCGAGCGCGGAACTGGCCGAGTTGGAGGAGTACGAAGCGACGGTTTCGGGGTTGCAGGACTATTTCTGATTAAAGTTACCGCACCGCCTTCAACACCACGAACTTGGCGTTGCTGTCGACCAGGGTGCAGTTGCCGAACAGCCGCCGCAGCTTGAGGTGATAATCGAGATGGCGGTTGCCGATCACCAGTAACTCTCCCCGGTGGCCGAGCGCCTCCCGGGCCTGCTGGAACATCCTCCAGGCGGTCTGATCTCCCACCACATGCTCCTGGTGGAAAGGGGGATTGTTGAGAATCAGCTCGACGCTGCCGCGGGGGATGCCCGCCATGGCGTCGGTGACCAGGAAGCTGGCCTCGCGCTCTTCCCCAAACGCTCCTCTGAAACTTGCCTCGGCCGAAGCCACGGCCATGAACGACTCATCGCTAAATATCAGCTTGGCCTGGGGATTGCGCCGGGCCGCAACCACTCCGACAACGCCATTGCCACAGCCGAGATCGACAATGGTCCGCGGCTGCTCCGAGGCTGGAATCTGCTCGAGAAAAAACCGGGTGCCGATATCCAGGCTCTCCCGGGAGAAGACCCCGGCGTGGTTGGTGATGATTTCGCCGCTGGTTTCCAGTGGAAAGTGTCCCGGATAGGGGCTGGTTCCCGGGTTGCGCGCGAGATCGGGGCGGCAGAAGATCAGCCGCGCCTTCTTGCGGGCCAGGGAGGTGGTGGTCGGGCCGAGGATCCGCTCGAACAGGGCCAAGGTCGAGTTGTGAATCCCTTTGACCATGCCGGCGCCGAGAATTTGTGTCCCGGTGTGGAGATGGGGGCGGAGGCGAAACAGCTGATCTTCGAGCAGGGCGAGGCTTTTCGGCACCTTGATCAGCACCAGGTCGAGCAGTCCTTCGGGGGCCTGCAGCGAGGTGAGCAGGCGGACGCTGTCGGCGCTGCGCTGGTTGTCGGCGAGATTGGCCAGGGTGGCCTGGTGGGCCAGAAAGGAGTCGGAGAGCATCCAGGGACGCTGCCCGGCCAGGGCGACACTCAGGGCGCCGCAGCTGTCGTTGAGAATCAGCAGGCTCTGGCCCGGCTGCAGCGACGGCTGTTCAGCGAGCTGCTGCAGCAGATATTCGTCGGCGGCATCCCAGGCCCGCAGATGCTCGACTCTTTGCCGTGGATAGCGGCCGAGGGTGAGGGTTCCCTGGGGAACGGTCAGTGTTTCCATGACGATGGTCCTGGGCTCAAGAGCCGCTGCTGAATTTCAGCTCCCCCTTGGGCAAAAAACCCTGCAGGTCGGCGGGGAGAGGTGCATCGACGGCCAGGCGGGAGCCGCTGAAGGGGTCGGTGAAGGAGAGCCGCTTGCAGTGCAGAAAAATCCGCGGCAGCCCGGGCGGGCAGGGCCCGCCATAGCGGCGGTCGCCAAAGATCGGGTGACCGATGTCGGCGAGTTGGCGGCGAATCTGATGCTGGCGGCCGCTGTGCAGGCAGAGCTCAAGCAGTGAGGCCTGCTCGCTGCGGGCCAGGGCGACATAAGTGGTCAGCGCCTCTTTGTAAGTCCCTTTGGCCGGAATCTCCGAGGCCAGTTCACCGCTGCCGGCGGTCTTGCCGCTGGCCAGGGCCAGATAATACTTGTCGACCTCCTGGCGGATGAACAGCTTGCCGAGTTCGCCGCAGGCCAGCTTCCCCTTGCCGAACAGCACCGGCCCCGAGGTTTCCAGGTCGAGGCGGTGAATCGGCGCCACCTTGAATTTATCCCCCCGGCGGGCCAGCAGTTCGGCGACCCGGGTCGCGAGGTTGTCCTTTTCATGGCCGACGCTGGAGTGAATCGCCAGGCCGGCCGGTTTATCGACGATAAGGATTTCCCGGCTTTCGAACAGAATCTGCACGTCGGTCGTTGTCGCGGCCGGGGCCTCGAGCAGCTCCTGCAGACGCTCGCTGGTCGGCAGCTGCACTTGGACGCCGGCGGCGAGCTTCGCTCCTGCGCTGAGTGGGCCATCGGTGCCGAGCACCTTCCCCTTTTTCAGCAGTTGGCGCAGGTAGGCGGGGGGGGCGGCGGGGATCCGGATTTGCAAAAAATCGAGGATTTCCAGGCCGGCTTCGGTTGGTTCAACAGTTAATGTCATCATGGCCGGGAGAATACCTTGTGCCGCCGGGAAGAGCAAGATGCTTGCAGTTGAGAGCAAGTTTTGTTGAAGGATGATTCCGCCTGGGGTGATCGATTGCATCGCCAGCCGAAGTCTGGCAGAATCGGGCGGATATTTTTTCGCTACCCGAAACAGGAAAGCAGGTTGCATGCAGATTTGGGTCGATGCCGATGCCTGTCCCAAGGTGATCAAAGAAATTCTCTTTCGCGCCGCCGAGCGCCGGGGGATCGTGCTGACCCTGGTGGCCAACAAACCGCTGCGTACCCCCCCCTCCCGCTATCTCAGGGCGATTCAGGTCGCCTCGGGGTTCGATGTTGCCGACGGCAAGATCGTCCAGGAGCTGCAGGCCGGGGATCTGGTGGTGACCGCCGATATTCCCCTGGCCGCCGATGTGATCGCCAAGGGGGGATATGTGATCGACCCGCGGGGGGAGCAATATACCGAGGAGAATATCCGCGAGCGGCTCTCCTTGCGTAATTTTCTCGACGAGCTGCGGGGGAGCGGGGTGGAGACCGGAGGGCCGCCGCCGCTGAACCAGAGCGACCGCCAGGCCTTTGCCAACAAGCTGGATAGTCTGTTGACCCGATACGCTCAAGGCTGAGCGCTGCAATTAAATGTTTGGGGAGGGGATGAGTTGAAAACCTGGAAGTGTGAAGTCTGCGGCTATGTGCACAAGGGCGAGAGCCCACCGGAGTTCTGCCCGGTCTGCGGCGCCGACCGTGACCGTTTCAGTGAAATGGTGATTCGGGTCGAACGCTCCGCCCCGGCTGCGGCTGCGGCCTGGCGCTGCTCGATCTGCGATCATCTCCACAGCGGCAGCGCGGCGCCCGAGCACTGCCCGGTCTGTTCGGCCCCGGCCAACCTGTTTGCTCCGGAACGGGAAACAGCCCCCGTCGCCGGGCTGGCCGACGTCGGCCGCGTTCTGATTCTCGGCGCCGGCGTCGCCGGAATGACCGCCGCCGAGGAGGCCCGCAAGGCCGCACCCGGGGTGGCGATTCAGCTGATCTCCCGGGAGCCGGGACTCCCCTATTATCGCCTCAATCTGACCCGTTTCCTGGCCGGCGAAGTGACCGAAGCCGAATTGGCGATGCAGCAACGCTCGTGGTATGAGCAGCAGCGGATCGAGCTGGTGGAAGGGGACGTTTCGGCCATTGTCCCCGAGGCCGGAGAAGTGAAGCTGCGGGACGGCCGGATGCTCAGCTACGACCGCCTGGTGCTGGCCAGCGGCGCCCATCCTTTCGTCCCCCCCATCGCCGGGGCGACCCGGGAGGGGGTCTCAGTGCTGCGCACCCTGGCCGATGCCCGGGCGATTCGGCAGCGGCTGCAGCCCGGACAGCGGGTGGTCTGCATCGGCGGTGGCCTGCTCGGCCTGGAAACTGCGGGAGCCTTGACCCGCCAGGGTGCCCGGGTGACATTGCTCGAAGGCCAGGAGTGGTTGCTCCCCCGCCAGCTCCCCCGCCGTGGCGGGCAGCTGCTGCAACAGCATGTGGAAAGCTGCGGCATCGCGGTGCGCTGCGGGGTGCAGGTGCGGGAACTGGTCGGCGACGAGCAGGTGCAGGGGGTGCGGCTGGCCGACGACAGCGTGATTCCGGCCGAGTTGGTGATTATCTCCGCCGGGGTGCGTCCCAACAGCTATCTGGCCCGCCAGAGCCAGCTCAAGGTCAAGACCGGGGTGATCGTCGATGATCGCATGTTCACTTCCGATCCGGCGATTCTGGCTGCGGGCGATATTGCCGAGCACCGCGGCCTGCTCTACGGTATCTGGCCGGCTGGTTACGCGCAAGGGGTGGTGGCCGGTATCAACGCCGTCGGCGGCCATGCCGAATTTTCCGGTCTGGCCCCCTCGACCCGGCTCAAGGTGCTGGAGGTCGAGCTGTTCAGCATCGGCCAACTCAGCCTTGCCGATGCCAGTTATGAATTGGTCGAGGAGGAGGGTGACGGCGGCTATCGCGCCCTGGTCTGCCGCGACAGCCATATCCTCGGCGCCGCCCTGGTTGGCGACACCGCCTTGGCTCAGTTGCTGACCGACGCCATCAAGGATGAGGTCCAGTTGCCGGAGTTGCCGGAGCTGCTGAAACACTTTCCCCGGTTAGCGGAGCGCTTTGGTTGAGCAGTAATTCTTCTACGATTTTGCCACTAGGGTGTTTTACTGTGGCCTAATTTGAATTAATTTGTTAAATTTTTTGGACTTTTTCAGAACAGGGATTTGTCTGATGGTGGAAGTCGGGTCGGACACATGGTCACTCGATCTTCCTCTTTTCTGATATTTTAATTCAGGCTTTTCATGCGCATTCTTGTTGTCATCCAGAATCAGGCCAGCCGGGAAATGGTCACCCAATCCCTGGCCAGTTGCGGCCATGAGGTAGTGACCACGGGGACCGTTGACGGGGCATTGGAGCTGTTGGCGACGGTTCCTTTTCCCGTCGTCATCAGTGACCTCGAGTTGGAAACCCTGGACGATGAGCCTCTCTCTGCCCGACTCACCCGGGTTTTTCCTGACACCCAAGTCATTATCACCACATCCCATCCTGGGTCTCTCAATGAGGCCGTTGGCAGTCTGCGTCAGGGAGGCTACAGCTTCCTGGTCAAAACTTTCGAAGACCTTGGGTTGCTTTCAGCGGCGTTGAATCGTGCTATCGACAATGTCCGGATGGTGGCCGAACTGCGGGCCCGGCTTGAAGATTTGCAGAAAAAAAATCACGAACTTGCCGGTCTGAATCAGACCTTACAAGACATCGAAGTACGGGATGTGCTGACCGGTCTGCACAACCAGCTTTATTTTCAGGAAGCCCTCGGCAAGGAGCTGATCCGTTCCTTGCAGAACAAACGCCCCTTCTCTTTCCTGCTGCTGGAAGTGCATCTTGAGGATTCTGGTTGTGAAGGGGAGTCGGTGATCGAACAGGAGAAACTGGGGCAGTTGGCGCAGACCCTGAAGGGGCGACTGCGGCGATCCGATCTGGTGACCCTCTACCGGCCCCAAACCTTCGGCATGCTGCTTCCCGAGACCACCAAAGATGCCGGCCAGTACGTTATCTCCAATCTGCTGGAGTTGCTGGAAACCTTTCCCTTCACCGGAGTCAAGACCGGCCAACCTTTGGCCGTCAGGGCTTTGTTCGGGATGGCCAGTTTCCCTGAGGATGGATCGAGCCTGACCGGTCTGGTTCAGGAGGCTGAGAACAGCCTCCTGCAAGCCAGCAGCGAAGGCGGGCAGATCGTGCTGCCCACCCATCAGCCCAAAGGTTCCGTGGTTTCCCCGAGCGCCGATCAGTCAGCCAACGCCGAAAGACCCCGGCGCCGGGTTCTGGTGGTCGATGATGAGCCGAGCATCTGCGCGGTGATCAGTCAGGTTCTTTCGGAGGAGGGTTTTGAAGTCACATGCGCGGAGAACGCTGAGGAGGCTCTGGTTCAGTTTCAGGCCAAACCCTATCCGGTGGTGATTACCGACGTGGTTATGGGGGGGATGGACGGGATGGAACTGCTCCGGCAGGTCAAGGATCTGCTGCCGGAGACGGAAGTGATCATCATGACCAGCCAGACCGATTTGAATCCGTCGATCAAGGCTCTGCGCGCCGGTGCTTTCGACTACCTGCCCAAGCCTTTTGACGATATCGACATCATCTCGCTGGTGGCTGAGCGGGCCTTTGATAATTATTCCCGAATCGTCGAGAAACATCGGCTGATTGCTGAACTGGAACGGAAAAACAAGGGCATGGCCATGGCCAACAAGACCCTGCAGGACATGGTCATTCGCGACGGTCTGACCAGTCTGTACAATCACAGCTACTTCAAGGAAGCGGTCGAGATCGAAGTGCTGCGTTCAAAGAGATATCAGCGCCAGTTCTCGGTGATCTTCATGGATCTTGATCATTTTAAAACCTACAACGATACCTACGGTCATCCCGCCGGCGACAAACTGCTCAAAACCATCGGCCGATTGATCGGGGAGCGGCTACGCAAATCCGACACCCTGGCCCGCTATGGCGGCGAGGAGTTTACCGCGATTCTGCCGGAACTGGCCAAGGCCGACGCTATGGAGCTGGCCGAAGAGATTCGCAGTGAAATTGAGAATTTCCTCTTCCCCGGCCGGGAAACCCAGCCTGGCGGAAAAGTCACCGCCACCATCGGGGTTTCTTCCTTTCCCGAAGATGGCGACGACGCCCATGCCCTCATTAACTGTGCTGACCAGGCCCTTTACCGCGGCAAGCGGCAAGGGCGCAACTGCGTCAGCGTCTAGTCCCGTTCAGCCTCGCTCGTTCCAACCCCCACCCAAAGCCTTGATCAGCAGCACACTGGTCTGCAGTCGCTGACCGAGAATCTGCACCGCGCCCCGCTCACTCTGCAGGGCGGTGCGTTGGGAATCGACCACCTCCAGGTAACTCACCAGCCCGGCCCGGTAGCGCTTATCCGAAAGCTCAGCAGCCTTTTGCGCTGCCTGCACCGCCTGTTCTTGCACCCCTGCCTGTTCGCTCAGCACCCGCAGCCCCATCAGCCCATCCTCGACCTCCCCAAAGGCGACCAGAACCTGCTGGCGGTAGCGGGCCACAGCCTCCTCGTAGGCGGCCCGCGCCCGTTCCAGGTTGGCGGAGTTGCGTCCCGCTTCGAAAATCGGCAAAGAGATGGCCGGCCCCAGCGCCCAGGTGCGGTTGTCCCAGTCAAACAGGCTGGATGCCTCGGCGCTGGCGTAGCCGGCGCTGCCGGTGAGGCTGATGGCGGGGAAAAAGGCGGTTTTGGCGACGCCGATGCGGGCGTTGGCGGCAACCATCTGCCGCTCGGCGGCGGCGATGTCCGGACGCCGTTCCAAAAGGCTTGAGGGGAGCCCGGGCGCCACCACCGGCGGAGTCAGGTCGAGGGGGGCCGAGGCCAGGGCAAAGGTCGAGGCCGACTGGCCTGTCAGTACGGCCAGGGCGTGCTCGAGTTCGGTGCGTCGCTTTTGCAGACCGACCGCTTCGGCCTGAGTGGTGGCCAGTTCGGTCTCCGCCCGGGAGACATCGAGCTGACCGACCTCGCCGTGTTTGAATCGGCTGTTGACCAGGTCGAGGTTCTCCCGGCGCAGTTCGACCGTGCGCCGCAGCAGGGCGAGTTCGGCATCCAGCGAACGCAGGGAAAAGTAGTTGCGGGCGAGCTCAGCCTGCAGGGCAAGGAGCAGGCTCTGGTAGTCGGCCTCGCTGGCCCGGGCATCGGCCCGGGAGGCCTCCACCGCGCGGCGCACCCGCCCCCAGAGGTCGATTTCGTAGCTCAGGACCAAGGGGATGTTGTAATAGTTGAAGGTAATGGCAGTTGGCCCGCTAGAGTCCAGGCCGAATTGATCGAGGGAGAACCTGGTGCGCTGGCCCGAGGCGTTGAGGTCGATCCGGGGGATCCGGTCGGCCTTGTCGATGCGGGCGATGACCCGGGCCTGGGTCACCCGGGCAAAGGCGGCCGCCAGGTCTTGGTTGGCGGCGGTGGCCCGCTCTTCCAGCTGGTTCAGAACCGGGTCGCCGTAGATTGTCCACCATCGGCCGCGGGGAGCCTGATCTTGGGGAGTGGCCTCCTTCCATGGGGCCCCTTCCTTGAAACTCAGGGGGACGGGGGCGTCGGGTTTGACATAGTTCGGGCCAAGGGTGCAGCCGATAAGCAGCAGCCCCAGCAGGCTGGAAGTCAGGGTCTTGAGAAAAGTGCGGTTCATATTCTGTTCCTATGAATGAAGAAAATCAGGCTTCGGCAGCAGCAGCCAATGCGGGTGCTGCCGCTTCCGCCTCCAGGGGTTGCCGGCGCCGGGCCAGCAGCATGTAGGCAGCCGGGATGACGAACAGGGTCAGCACCGTCCCCAGCGACAGGCCGCCGACGATGACCCAGCCGATCTGCGAGCGGCTTTCCGCTCCGGCGCCGTGGGCCAGGGCCAGGGGGACGGTGCCGAGCACCATGGCGCCGGTGGTCATCAGGATCGGCCGCAGCCGCAGGGTCGCCGCCTCCAGCACCGCTTCGAGTTTGCTCCTGCCCCGCTCCTGCAGCTGGTTGGCGAACTCGACGATCAGGATGCCATGCTTGGTGATCAGACCGACCAAGGTGATCAATCCGACCTGGCTGTAGATGCTCAGGGTGTTGTCGGTGAAGTAGAGGGCCAGCAGCGCCCCGGCCATCGACAACGGGACGGTTAACAGAATGATCAGCGGGTCGACGAAGGACTCGAACTGGGCGGCCATCATCAGGTAGATCATGATCAGCGCCAGGGCGAAGGTCAGCAGCAGACCGGCGCTGCTCTCCTTGAACTCCCGCGACTGCCCCTGGTAATCGATGCGGGCGGTCTTGGGCAGGATGCGCGCCGCCGCCTCTACCAGGTAGGTCAAGGCTTCGCCCTGGGAATAGCCGGGGGCGAGGTTGGCGCTGATGATGGCGGCGCGGCTGCGATTGAAGTGGTTGAGGGACTGGGCTGTGACCCCCTCGTTGATGGTCACCAGGTTGGAGAGGGGGATCATCTCCCCGCTCGCGCTGCGCACGTGGATGCGGTTGAGATCGTCGGGGGTGGCGCGCAGATCGTCCTCGATGCGGACGATGACGTCGTACTGCTCGCCGTCCATCTTGAAGCGGGTCACATCCCGCCCGCCCATCAGGGTTTCGATGGTGCGGCCGATGGCGGCCACGCCGACGCCGAGATCGGCCGCCTTGTCCCGGTCGACGGCCAGGCGCAGTTCGGGGGAGTTGAGTTTCAGGTCGCTGCGGGCGGCCAGAATTTTCGGATTCTTGCGGACCTCGGCCATCAGCAGACCGATCTGATCGTTGAGCTCGCCGTAGCTGTCGCTGGTTTTGACCACGAACTGCACCGGCTGGTTCATGAACGGCTGGCCGAGGGAAGGAGGGGTGATGGGAAAGCCGAGCACCCCGGGGATGCCAAACAGCTTCGGCCCCAGTTCGCCGGCGATCTGCAGCGAGGAGCGCTGGCGCTCTTCCCAATCCTTGAGCTCGACGAAGGAGATCCCCTCGGTCACCTTGCCGGAAAAGCCGGTGGTGGCGAATACACCCCGTGCTTCCGGAACCTGCTGCAGCAGCGCTTCGGCCTGCTTCAGGTAGTGGTCGGTGTAGTCGAGGTTGGCGCCGTCGGGGGCGATGATGAAGGTCATGAACACGCCGCGGTCCTCCAGTGGTGCCATCTCCGAGGGGAGTTTCTGCAGCAGCCACCAGGAACCGGCTCCGGCGACCAGGGCGAGGGTCAGACCGATCATTACGGTCTGCAGCGACCAGCCGAGCAGCCGGCGGTAGCCCTGCTCCATGCCGGTGAAGAAGCTTTCCATCAGGTTGAACAATTTGTTGTGCTGCTTTTGGTGGCGCAGCATCCTGGCGCACATCATTGGGGTCAGGGTCAGGGCGACGAAGCCGGAGACCAGCACCGCCCCGGCCAGGGTCAGGGCGAACTCGGTGAAGAGCTTGCCGGTGCGCCCCTCCATCATCGCCACCGGCACATAGACCGCCGCCAGGGTCAGGGTCATCAGGATGACGGCGAAACCGATCTCCTGCATCCCCTTGATCGCCGCCTTGGCAGGGGTGAGCCCCTTTTCCACGTGGCGGTGGACGTTTTCCAGCACTACGATGGCGTCATCGACCACCAGCCCGACCGCCAGAACCATCGCCAGCAGGGTCAGGGTGTTGATGGAAAAGCCCAGCGCCCACATCAGAGCGAAGGAGCCGACCAGAGACACCGGAATGGTCACCAGTGGGATCAGGGTCGAGCGGACGCTGCGCAAAAAGACGAAGATGATCAGCAGCACCAGGCCGACCGCCTCCAGGATTGAGGTAAAGACGTTGTCGATGGAGCGTTCGATGAAGATCGAGGAGTCGTAGACGATCCTTCCGCTCATTCCTTCGGGAAGTGAGGCTTGCAGCTGCGGCATCATGGCCCGCAGGTCTTTGGAGATTTCCAGGGGGTTGGCCACCGATTGCTTGACCAGACCCAGGGCCACCGCCTTGCCGCCATTGTAGCGCAGGCTCTGGCGCACCGATTCGGGTCCGATCTCGGCTCGGCCGACATCCCCAAGCCGCACCAGGGTTCCACCTTCCTTGCGGACGATGATGTTGGCGAAGTCGTCGCTGGTCTGCAGGCTGGTATCGGAAAGGACGGTGAATTCCCGAGCACTGCTCTCCAGGCGGCCACCGGGAACCTCAACGTTCTGCGCCCGGATCGCACTTTCAACATCCTGCGGGGTCACCTGGCGCGCCGCCAGCCGGGCCGGGTCGAGCCAGATCCGCATCGAATACTTGCGCGCCCCGAGCACCTGGGCCTCGGCCACCCCGGGGATGGTCTCGACCTGGTCGGTGACATAGCGCTCGACGTAGTCGGTAATCTCTTCGTTGCTGTGTTTGTCGCTGGAGAAGGCCATGTAGAGAATCGGCGAGGCGTCGGCCTCGACCTTGGCGATGACCGGCTCCTCGATATCCCCGGGGAGCTTGGCCCGCACCCGGCCGACCCGGTCGCGGACCTCGGCGGCGGCGTCGTCGGCGTTGCGCTCCATTTTAAAGACAATGCTGATCTGGCTGCGCTCCTGCTGGCTCGCCGAGGTAATGGTTCGGATCCCCTCGATTCCCGAGAGGCTGTCCTCGATGATGGTGGTAACCTCGGTTTCGATGATCTCGGGGCTGGCCCCCTGGTAGAGGGTGGTGACCGAGACCGTCGGTTCGTCGATGTTCGGATATTCCCGCACGCTCAAGCGGTCGTAGGCGACCAGGCCGATCAGCACGATCAGCAGGCTCATGACGGTGGCCAGAACCGGGCGCTTGATACTTATTTCTGAGATTTTCATCGGTTTGTCCCTTAATGATTTCACCGCGGAGGGCGCAGAGGCCGCAGAGAAAGTCAATGTTTAAGCAGCAGAAGTTCTGTTTTTCTCCGCGTTCTCAGCGTACCCTGCGGTCATTGCTCAGTTGATTTTCGCAAACAGCGCCGGGTCGGCAGGCATCGGCTGCACCGGGCTGCCGGGGCCGATTTTCTGGTGGCCACCGGTGATGATCACATCCCCAACCGCCAGGCCGGAGGTCACCTCGACCCAACCCTTCTTGCGCATACCGGTCTGCACCGGCACCATTTGCGCCGCCCCCTCGACCACCTTGAACACCATCTGGGCCTTGGGCTGGGAGATCAGCGCCTGCTCAGGAATGAACAGGGCCTCGGCACGGGTCGCCACCCCGAGCAGCACCTGCACGAACTGCCCCGGGCGCAGGGAGCCGTCGCGGTTCTCCAGCAGGCCACGGATCACCAGGCTGCGGCTCTTCTCTTCCACCTGGGGGTCGATGGCGTAGACCTTTCCGGCAAAGGAGCGGCCTGGGAAAGCATCGGCGGCGAGTTTGACCTGCTGGCCGACCTTGACCTGGGCGGAGAATTTCTCGGGAATGCGGAATTCGACCTTCAGTTTCGAGATGTCTTCCAGGTTGACCAGAGGCTGGCCCGGCTGGATGTAATCGCCAACGCTGACCTTGCGCAGCCCCAGGGTGCCGCCGAAGGGAGCAACGATGCGGGTTTTCTCCCCCTGGGCCTTGGCCAGACGCAGGCTCGCCTCGTCCAGTTGCCACTGGGCGTAGGCCTCATCGCGCTCGCGCTGGGCAATGGCCCGGTCCTTCAGCAGTGATTCGGCCCGCTTGTAGTTGGCCTCGCTCAGGGCGCGGCTGGCTTCAGCCTGGTCGAGTTGGGCCTTGGGGATGGCGGCGTCGAGCTGAACCAGCGCCTGGCCGCGGCTGATGGTCTGGCCTTCGGCAAAGGTGATTTTATCGATGCGCCCGGCGATTTCGGCGCTGAGCATGACCGATTCGTTGGATTGCAGGCTGCCGACGGCGGTCAGTTCACTTTCGGCGGCGGCGACGGTGACCTCGGTCACCTCCACTGGCATCGGTGGCGGTCCCGCCGGGGCCTGGGCGGTCGCTTCGGCATTGCTGGCCGGGCGCAGCAGCAAGAAAGTTCCGGCGCCGAGAATGACCATCAGGGTCAGGATCGAGCAGATCAGTAGCTTGCGGCGGTTGGGAGATTGGCTGGGGGTGGATGACGGTTGAATCTGGTCGTTCATGAAATCCTCGCTAACAGTAAAGTATGGAGTGAATAGTCACTCCGTTTTTATGTCGAAAAAGAGCCGTTCATCTTGAGCTGCGACCGGCTCTCTCCTTCAGCGCTTGACCGCGTTCCAGCTCGCCTCGACGATGGCGGCAATCAGCGCGTGGTCGAGGTTAACGAAGCCATTGAGATGATCCCGGGTGACAAAGATGATCGGTCCGAAGGAGAGGCTCATCAGAACCTCCATGGGGAAATCCTTGATGGCCAACTGCTGCTTGCCCTGCTCGAAAAACTGGAACAGCGGCTTGTCACAGGCGTACTCCTCGGAGCGCTTCTTGGCGACGCCATAGGGAGAGTTGTAATACTGCTCCATGAACCGAATTTCGAAGGGGTGGGCAAGGAACAGCCGGGTGAGGGCGGTAAAGATACGCAGATAGTTTTCCCGCACCGGCGACTGCGGGTCGTAGTTCTCGGCAAAGGTGCTGAGAAAAACCGCATGGACTGTGGTGTGGGTTTCTTCGATCAGCTCGTCTTTGTCCTTGAAGTAGCGGTAGATGGTGCCGACACCGGTGCCGGCCTTCTGGGCGATCTGCGAGGTGGGGGTGCCGTGGAAGCCTTGGTCGGCGACCAGTTCCATTGCCGCCTGGATGATGGCGGCGCGCTTGTCGGTTGCTTTATTCATGGCGTCTCCAATCCGGAGTGAACGTTCAGTCCGCTAGTTGTACGTCCGCTGGATATTTCCAGTCAAGGCAAAAATTCTGAAAATTTTTCAAGATGCTGCTCAATATCTGAGCAGTGCCAGCGCTGACCAAGGGTCCATGGAGAACCAGGGAGGGGGCAGCTTTAAGTGGTCGGGGCAGCCGGATCAGGCCTTTTTGTGTCAATCGTTAATTCTCCATCCTCTTTATCCCGGTCTTTGCTATCATATGGCGATGCTTAAAGGTTTTCAGCTTGATCGGACTTCCACGCCGCTTTCACGCCAAGACACTATGAGACAACCCGGGACATTGAAAAATCTGGTCGATCTGGTGACCCAGCTCGAACACGATCAGGCGCTGCCTGATGCCGCATTGCGCCGTCGCGACCGCCCGATCGGCAAGGAGCTGTCGGCCCTGGCGAATCGGCCGCTGGCGCAGCTCTGCGCCTGGCAGGAGCGCATCGACGAGCAGCAGACCCCCTCCGTCGGCAGTCGGGTGGCCTCAGCGCTGCGGGTCGGGACTCTGGTGCTGCTGATTGTCGGGTTGCTGCTCGGTTGGCTCACCGCGGCCGCGGTTTTTTATTACAATGGCACCCATCCGGTCAATATCATCAATGCCTTGGCGGTGTTTGTCGGTGTTCAAGCTCTGCTGCTGCTAGTGACCGGGGTAAGCCTGCTCCCGGAGAAAGGGTTGCGCTTTCTTCCTGGGATGCGCTCCCTGCGGGAGGCCTTCAGTCTGTTCAGCCCGGGGCGGCTGCCACGGCTGTTCAGCCGGGTTCTGCCGGCCAAGTACCGGGAGGCGACCCGTTCCTTTCTGGGGACTACCAGCGCCCATCGGGCCCTCTATGGGCGGGTGGAAAAATGGCTGATCCTGCGGGCCGGGCAGGGGTTCGGTGTAGCCTTCAATCTCGGCGCCCTGGCCGGCTGCCTCTACCTGGTGGTTTTTTCCGACCTCGCTTTTGGCTGGAGCACCACCCTGCAGACCGATCCCTCCCAGCTCAAAGCGCTGACGGACCTGCTCTCCTGGCCCTGGGGGGGGGTGATCCCCCAGGCCCAGCCTTCTCTGGAGTTGATCGAGGCGACCCGCTATTTCCGCTTTCAGGCCGGCGCCCTCCCCGGGATTGTCGACTCCAGTCCGGTGATTCTGGGGGAATGGTGGCCGTTTTTGTTTCTCTGTCTGCTGGTTTATGGCCTGCTGCCGCGAATTCTGACTCTGACCTTTGCGGCCTCGCGATTGCAGCGGGCCCTGAGCCAGACCCTGCTGCATCTGCCCGGTGTTCCGGCGATTTTCGATCGACTCAATTTCCAATGGGTGGAAACCCAGGCCGAGCAACCGGAGCGGGCCCTGGAAACCCCCTTGGAGGCCGGTCTGCCGAGCCGCTTTGCCGGGACTGTTCGCGGCCAATCGGTGGTGGTGATCGATTGGGGCAAAACTGGCTTGAGCGCAGAGGGTTTTGGCCCCTGGTTGCAGCAGGACTGGGGCGCCGCTCTACAGACGTTTATGGATGCGGGCGGGGCCCTCACTTTGGATAAAGATCGCGAGGCGCTGAGAGCCGTTGCCGCTTCGCCCGCAGGGCCGGTGCTGCTGCTGGTCAAATCCTGGGAGCCGCCGATGGCCGAGTTCAAAGATTTTCTCCGCGATCTGCGCCGGGAGGTTGATTCGCTGCGGCCGATCGCGGTGCTGCCGGTCGGTCTGGGCAGTTCCACTCTGCCACTTCCTCCGGAACCGGAAATGGTGGCGGTCTGGGCCACGGTGGTCAAGCAGCTGGGCGACCCCTGGACCTTTATCGCTCCGTTGACTCAGCCCGGGAGGTCCGCATGAGCGAACCGATCTTCGCCGTGGTCGGCCATCCCAACAAGGGGAAATCGAGCATCGTCGCCACCCTGGCCCATGATGACTCGGTGGCGATCGGGCGGATTCCCGGAACCACCATCCATCGCCGCAGCTATCCGATGAAGGTCGATGGCGAGATCCTCTACACTCTGGTGGATACCCCCGGTTTTCAGCGCGCCCGCCGGGTGCTGGACTGGATGCGCAATCACGAAACCACCGCCGATAAGCATCCCGGTGTCGTTCGCGCATTTCTTCAGGCCCATCGCAATGGTGAGCAATTCATCGATGAGTGCGAACTGCTGGCGCCGCTGATGGACGATGGCGCTGGAATCCTTTACGTGGTCGATGGTTCGGTCCCCTATGGCGCCGAGTACGAAGCGGAGATGGAGATCCTGCGCTGGAGCGGGCAGCCGCGGATGGCGCTGATCAACCCCATTGGAACTGCGGATCATGTCGACGATTGGCAGGCGGCGCTGGGGCAGTATTTCAGCGTGGTGCGGGTGTTCAATGCGGTCACGGCCGATTTCCACAAACGGGTCGAACTGCTGCGGGCCTTCGGCCAGCTCCAGGATAGCTGGCGGCTGCCGTTGCAGAAGGCGGTCGATATCCTTCAGACCGACCGTTTTCAGCGCCGGCTGCAGGCAGCGCATTCCATCGCCAACACCCTGGGGGAGATGCTGGCGCTGCAGCTGGAAAAGACCCTGGCTCCCGATGCCGATAGCGAGCTGGAAAAACCATCTTTGGAGAAAAAATACCGCGGGCAGTTGGAGCTGTTGGAGCAGCGCTCGCGGCAAGGGATCGAAGCGATCTATGCCCACAAAAAAATCGACCGCATCGAAGACGGACTGGAGTTTTTCGCCGAGCATGATCTGTTCTCGGAAGAATCCTGGCGACTGTTCGGCCTCTCCCGGTTGCAATTGATGGGGCTGGGAATGGTCAGCGGCGCTGCGGTCGGCGGCATAATCGATGCGGCGGTGGGCGGCGCCTCGCTGCTGTTGGGGGCGCTGGTCGGAGGTGGCATCGGGGCGGCGACGACGTTGCTCGCCGCCGACCGACTGGTGGAGATCAAACTCCTCAATATGCCCCTGGGCAACAAACAGCTGGTGGCCGGGCCGACCCGCAACATCAACTTTCCGCATATCGTCTTCGGCCGGGCGCGGCTGCATCATACGCTGATCGCCCGCCGCACCCATGCCGAACGCGGCAGTCTGAAACTGGATGAAGCTCTCCACTCTCTGCAGCGACCGCTGCAAGACCAGGAGCGCAAGGACCTGGAACGGGTTTTTGGCCGTCTGCGCTCCAGTACTGCCAACGTCACCGATCGGGAGACCCTGGCCGGGATCATCTCCGCCATCTTCGCCCGGGATGACCGGGGGGAGGGTTAATTTTTTCAACGCAGAGGCGCAGAGAACTTAAAGAGCCGCAGAGAAAACCCTTTCTAAGTGGTTTTTTCTCTGCGGCTCTCTCTTCTCAGCGCCTCTGCGTTGAAGTCTTTTGGGGGGTCAGCTTCGGACCCGCTGCACCCGGCCGATCGAGCAGCCGATGCCGATCACGCACAGCCCGCAGAAGATCAGCAGCGCCAAGCGCATGCTGGCGAGAAAGGCCGGTTGGGTTTCGGCGGTGACCGCCTGGTCGTGCATCAGCATGGAGAAAATCAGGGTGATAATGGTCATGCTGCTCATCATCCCCAGGGTGCGCATGGTGGAGTTGAGTCCCGAGGCGACGCCGAGGTAGCGCGGTTCGACGCTTCCCATGATGATGCTGACATTGGGGGAGGAAAACAGGGCGAAGCCGGCGCCGAGCAGCACCAGCAGCAAAAGTATCTGCAACAGGGAGGAGTCGGCGTTCAGACCGGCAGTCACCGCCAGCCCGATGGCGCACAGCCCCATTCCGGCGGTAGCCACCAGCGAGGCCGAAACTTTGTCGGAGAGCCGGCCGCACAAAGGGGAGAAGAGGGTCTGTACGATCGGTTGGGCGATCAGCACCGTGCCGGCCTGCTGTGGCCCCATTCCCTTGACGTATTGCAGGTAGAGGCTGAGGAAAAAAGTGACACCGAAGGTGGCGGCGTAGTTGAACAGCGCCGCCAGGTTGCTGAGGGCGAAGACCCGGTTTTCCCGCAGCAGGGCGACGTTGAGCAGCGGGTAGGGGGTGCGGGCTTCGAGATAGAGAAATAGCAGCAGTCCGGCATTGGCCAGCAGCAGCAGAGCCCAGGCCCACCACCCCTGTTTCAAGTTGGTGACAGAAAAAATCAGCAACAGGATCGAGGGGCCATAGACCGCCGCGCCGCGCCAGTCGAAGGGCTCTCCGGCGGCTTCGGCCCAGTCCTCATGCATCTTCAGCCGGGTGACGACGTAGGTGGTCAGGCCGAGGGGGATCAGCAGGTAGAAAAGGGAGCGCCAGCCGAGGCTGGCGACCAGAAAGCCGCCGAAAAACGGGCCGCAGGAGATCCCGGCATAGACGCTGGCGATGGCGATGCCCAGCGCCTTGCCCCGCTCGCTGGGGGGGAAGGCCGAAACCACGATGGCCATGGTGGTCGCCATCACCATCGCCCCGCCCATCCCCTGCAGAAAGCGCAGGGCGATCACCGCCTCGATCGACCAGGCCTGGGAGATCAGTCCGCCAACGGCGGTGAAGGCGAGGATGCCGGCCTGGAACACCCGGCGGCGGCCGTAAATATCCCCAAAGCGCCCCATGGCGAGCAGGAAGATCGAGGCCGAGAGCACATAGGTGGTCTCCACCAGCCCCAGTTGCAGGGCGCTGGCGGAGAATTCCCGACCCATGGAGGGGAGCGCGATCCCCACCGCCGACATCATGAAGGGCATCAGAAAATGCGCCATGCAGACGGCGAAGAGGATGGCGCCGCGGGAGCTTTTCCCTTCCATCAGCGTTTCTTGCCGCTCCCCTTTTTCTGCTGACCGGCTTTGAACAGGTCGGCCATGCTGCCGAAGCCGGAGGCCGCGGCGGCGGGGGTGTCGGTATAGCTGGTCTCGGTGACCTCGTCGGCGCTGCCGGCCAAGGCCAGGGAGATGCGTTTCTCGGCCTGGTCGATATTCTCGATCACCACCTCGAGTTTCTGGCCGAGCTTGAGCAGATCCTGGGGATGGCGCACCCTCTGCCCGCCCTCGCCGAGTTTGGAGATGTGCAGCAGGCCGTCGATGCCTTCTTCCAGAGTGACGAAGGCGCCGAACTGGGCGAGACGGCTGACGCTGCCGGTCAGCTTGCTGCCGACCTTGAAGATGCTGCCGACCTTCTGCCAGGGATCGGCCTGGGTGTCGCGCAGGCTGAAGGAGAACTTGTTGTTCTCCCAGTCGAGTTTTTTGATCGCCAACTCCAGCTGTTGGCCGGTGGTGAGGATTTCGTTGATATTCTCGACCCGGCCGTAGCTGATTTCGGAGATCGGCAGCAGCCCTTCGATGCCGCCGATATCGACGAAGGCGCCGAAGTCGCGGATGTTGGTGACCGTCCCCGACACGATCATTCCTTCTTTGAGGGTCTCCCGCAGGCTGGCCCGCTGCTCTTCGCGCTGCTCCTCCAGAATCGCCCGGTGGGAAACCACGATATTGCGGCCGCGCTCGCTGAACTGGGATATTTTGAAGGAGAGGCTCTGGCCGATCAGTTCAGCCGATTCCCCCTGACGCTGACCACTCTGGGAAAAGGGGCAAAAGGCCCGCACGTTCCCCGGCAGTTTGACCTCAAAGCCTCCCTTGACCTCCTTCTCGATCCGCCCATCGACCGGGATGCCGGCGCGAAAGGCTTCTTCAAGCTGCTCGGTTCCCGAGCTGCCGCCGCCGATCTTGGTGGTGAAGCGCAGCTCGCCTCCGGCACGGGAGAGGAAATAGGCGGTGACTTTATCGCCTTTTTTGAACAGCGGCTCGCCGTTGTTGTCGAGCAGTTCGGCGCTCGCCAGCACCCCTTCGCCCTTCTGGCCGACATCGAGAAAGCTCCATTCGCTGCCGATCTGCAGCAGGGTCGCGGTCACCTTGGTTCCAGGGGTCAGGGCCGGCCGGTTGCCGGGCATGCTCTGCTCGAGCATTTCGGCAAAACTCAGCTCTTCACCATCCTGCGGCTCGTCATCGTCAAAGCGGTCGTCGTGCATGGTCTAAGTTCCTTATCAAGGCATGAGGGTTGAGGTTCAGAGATTATCCCCTTTTCACCGGCGAGTAAACCGCTTGCGTGGTAAATCTGCAGCTTGAGCTTGGATTTTTGCATGCCGATGAGGCCTCAGCCGGCTTGCAACGCCCTTTTGGCTGGGGCATAGTAGGAGCTTGTCCCCTTCCCGATTGCCCCTGACTGGCCTTGTGTCAGAGAAAATACGGAATTTATGGAGAATCCCGTCACCGTAACCCCTGAAAGCCACGCCCGCCCCTGGGAGGAGTTGCAGAGCCTGATCGTTGCCGGCGATGCGGCGGTGCTGCTCGAATTCATCGACAGCATGAACCCGACTGAAACCGCGCGGGCCATCTCCCGCCTGAACGCCGAGAGCCAGGGACGGCTGTTTTACCTGCTCTCCCCTGAAGATGCCGCCGAAGTCATCGAAGATATCTCCGATGCCCAGGCCGCCGATTTGATGGAGGATTTGCCACCGCAGCAGGCCGCCGCGATTCTCGAAGAACTCGACAGCGACCATCTGGCTGACTTGCTCGGGGAGATGGATGAGGAGGACGCCGAGGCGATTCTGAAGCAGATGCGCCCGGATGAGGCGCTGGAGGCGCGGCAGTTCCTGGCTTATCCGGCCGACACCGCCGGCGGCTTGATGCAATCGGAATATTTGAGCTACCCGGCCGAATGGACCATCGGCCAGGTGCTGCAGGATCTGCAGGACAACCGGGAAAGCTACGCCGATTATCATGTGCAGTATTTTTATGTGACCGATCAGGCTGAGCGGTTGCTGGGGGTGCTGCGCATGCACGATGTGCTGTTCCTGCCCCGCAGCGCTCGTCTGGAAAAGGTCATGATCCGCAAACCCCACCACCTCACCGTGGCTGCGGGTCTGGAGGAATTGCGGGATTTTTTCGAAGAGCATGATCTGTTCGGCGCTCCGACGGTCGACATGGATGGCCGCATGGTCGGCGTGGTGCTTCCTGAATCGGTGGAAGAGGCGCGGAGGGAAAAGAGCGTCAAGCAGTATCTCGGCCTGAGCGGGATTATCGGCGGCGAGGAGTTCCGCACCATGCCGCTGTTCAATCGCGCCGGCCGCCGGCTTTCTTGGCTGAGCCTGAACATTATCCTCAACATCATCGCCGCCAGCGTCATCGCCCTCTATCAGGACACTCTGGCCGCGGCCATCACTCTGGCGATTTTTTTGCCGATGGTCAGCGACATGAGCGGCTGCAGCGGCAACCAGGCGGTGGCTGTCAGTATGCGCGAACTCTCTCTGGGGCTGGTTCGGCCCAACGAATTGCTACGGGTCCTGGGGAAGGAGGCGAGTCTCGGGGTTCTCAATGGTCTGGCCCTCGGCCTGCTGCTCGGTGGGGTGGCGATGCTCTGGAAAGGAAATCCATATCTCGGGTTGGTGGTCGGCGGCGCGCTGGCCGCCAATACCGTTGTCGCGGTCTCCCTGGGTGGTTTGTTGCCGCTGCTGCTGAAAAAAATCAAGATGGACCCGGCCCTGGTCTCGGCGCCGCTGTTGACCACCGTCACCGATATGTGCGGCTTCTTTTTCGTTCTCAGCTTCGCCACCGCGGTGCTGCCGCGCCTGGCCTGATTGAAAGCACGGTCGCCGTTCGTCTACCTGGGCAGGATGTAGGCTTTGCCATCCCAGCGATAGACCGGGAACTTGCCAAATCCCGGGCCGCCGACCTCGATATCAGGCCAGCCGGAGCGCTTGCTCTGCTGCAGGGTCGGAACGCCGACGGCATCCAGCAGCACCCGCCATCCCCCCGCGCCCTTGTTGAGCAGAACAAATGCTTCGCCGGTGTTGCCGTAGCAGAACAGACTCCCCTCCTTGACCCAGGCTTCGGGCTGGCCATCACCGTTCAAATCTTCCATCTCGATCCGACCCGGCGAGTAGGAGAGGGTCGGTGGATCCTCCTCGCAGCGGATGTAGCGACCCTCCGCCCCTTGCTTGAATCCAGCCGCTTTGAACACCGCCGCCTGCTCGGCGGGTGTGAGTTCGGCCTGCGCTGTCGGCATCGCCAGCAAGGTCATGACCACTCCGGCTGTCAGCGCGATAGCGCGAAACCTTGCGTTCATAGCCTGCCCCTCTCCTAGGTTCACCCTCGTCGGCGCACAGTTACAGAATGTGCGTCTTTGCTAACACTGGCATCACCCCCTCGGGATCAATCAAGTCAGCTTGGCAAGCCTCCGCACAGATCGGTCAGTAAAGCAACGATTTGTCTTCGATCTGTTTTTTCCTGCGTTGGTACTCCTCCTGAGAGATTTTTCCGGACTGGAGGTCCCGGTCCAGCTCGTCCAAGGCTCTTTTGTTGGAGTATTCGTAAACCGCCCCAGCAGCTCCCGCCCCCAAAGCGGCGCCGCCGACGGCCTGGCGGCTGCAGCCACCAGCAAACAACAGGGGCAAAACGATCAGCAGACTTATTATCCACCGGTTCATGGTCGTCTTCCTTTCTTGGTGTCTTTCTGGGGCGTCGAAGTTCAGAGGTCTCTATTCGAGGCTTATTGATGTAAAACCAGGATGCATTTGACCTCCTTGACCCCGGGAACCCCCCGGGTGATCTCCTCGGTCCGGCAAAGTGTGACCGCGTTATCGACAAAGCCGCTCAGCTGAACCACCCCATTATAGGTTTCAACTTCGATACAACTCTAGCAGGCCAGAGGAAAGGAGCAATGCGACGATTGCTACTCATTTGGGGGGGGGGAGGGCTACAACTTGGCCAGCATCCGTTCGAACTCCTCCGGCATGCCGGTGTCGAAGCTCATCGGCCGACCGTTATAGGGGTGGGTGAAGGCAATGGAGCGGGCATGGAGGGCGAGGCGCCGGGTGGCCAGCTGGCCGCTGCCGTATTTTTTATCCCCCGCCACCGGATGGCCGAGGTCGGCGAACTGCACCCGGATCTGGTGCTTGCGGCCGGTGAGCAGATGGATATCCAACAGGCTGAAACCTTGGGTCTCCCGCACCACCTTGTAGGCGGTTTGGGAGAGTTTCCCCTTGGTAGGGTCGGGGGTGGAGTAGACTCGCTGGGCGCTGTTCTCGGCCAGGTGACTGGCCAGGGTCCCTTCCTTGACCGCCAGCCGGCCGTGAACGATGGCCAGGTAGTGCTTTTCCGTCGTCTCCCAATTCTCCTGCAGGAACTTTTTCGCCGCCTCGCTTTTGGCGAACAGCAGCAAGCCCGAGGTGTCTTGATCCAGTCGATGCACCACGTAGACCCGGTTGCGGGATTTCGGATCCCCTTTGCGGACATAATCGTTGAGCAGATAGTGGGCGGTGCGGGATTTGTCCCGGTCGGTGCCGATGGTCAGCAGCCCGGCCGGTTTGTCCACCACCAGCAGATCCTTGTCCTCATACAAAATAGGCAAGCCTTTGGGCTGATACTTTTTCGGCGGACGGTTGCCTTGGGGGCTCTGATTCATGCTGGTTAAGCCTTTCCCGGGGAAGGGGTCGTGTCGCGACTGAGTACTATAATCGTGAAACCCCGATAGGGTGACCTGTGAAATGGGTGACGTGATCGGCAAATTTGGGGACGGGAAAAATCTTCAACTGCGTGATTCTCGGTTCGTGTGTATAATAAGCCATTTCAAACCTTGGAGGGATTATAAAATGGTCCAGAAACAGCTTTACGCGGGTTGGTCCCGGCTTCTTCTTGGCTTTTCAATTCTGCTCCTGGCCGCCTGCGGTGGCGGCAGCAGCGACGAAGGTGGCGTTGTTATCGGGCCGTCCCCTGCCGTGAGTTCGACCGCCGCGGCACCCGCTGCCACCGCCGTCGCCCTGACCGTGACCCCGATGGTCACCTTCAGCGAGGCGATGGACGGCTCCAGCCTGACCCCCTCCACCTTCACCTTGGCCGTCGGGGCGGTCAGCGTTGGCGGCAGCGTCACTACCCAGGGAACCATTGCGACCTTCCGCCCCACGGCTCCACTGCTGCCGAACACACTTTATACCGCCACCATCTCCAGTGGAGTGAAAGCTCTTGCAGGGGGTTCTCTGCAGGCCGCCCACAGCTGGAGTTTCACCACCGAGGCTCTGGCCTGGGCCGGAACCGCTCAGCGCGGCAGCGCGGCGACCGACAGCGGCAAGGGGGTGGCCCACGACAGCTCAGGAAATGTTTACCTGGCCGGCTCGACCTTGGGTGGTCTCGACGGCAACACCAGCACTGGCGGCGAAGATCTCTGCCTGTTCAAGTTCAATTCGGCCGGGGTGCGGCAGTGGACCGCCCAGTTCGGCAGCTCCGCCAGCGACGCCGCCAACGCGGTGGCGGTGGACAGCTCCGGGAATGTCTATGTCGCCGGCGTCACCCTCGGCAGCCTGCCGATGGCCAATTCCGGCAACAGCGGCGGCAGCGACCTGTTTCTGATCAAGTACAACACGGCTGGAATTCAGCAGTGGGTGCGGCAGTTGGGGAGTGTCGGCGCCGACCAGGCCAAGGGGGTGGCGGTGGATGCCGCAGGCAATATCTATGTCACCGGTTCCACCCTGGGCACCCTGCCGGGCGTTGGCAATGTTAATGCCGGTGGGGAAGATCTGTTTTTGCTCAAGTACGATGGTGCCGGAGTTCTGCAGTGGGTGCGCCAGTTCGGCAGCGTGGCGGGCGATCAGGCTTACGGAGTGACCGTCGGCAGCAATGGCGAGATCTTCGTCGCCGGAGCGACTCTGGGAGCGCTCCCCGGCAATGCCAGCGCCGGCGGCAGCGACTATTTCCTGGCCAGCTACACCGCTGCCGGCGCCCGGCAGTGGATCCACCAGTTCGGCAGCGTCGGCTTTGATGCCGCGCACGGAGTCGCTGCCGACACTCAGGGGGGGATCTACCTCGGCGGCGTCACCTCGGGTCTTCTCGCCGGCTCGGTCAATGCCGGTGGCAGTGATCTCTTTGTCGCCAAATACGACACCTTGGGAACCCGGCTCTGGACCCGCCAGCTCGGCTCAGTTGGGGCCGATACGGTTTTGGGGGTGGGAGCCGAAGCTAGAGGGGGGGTGTTCCTGACCGGTTCCAGCAGCGGCGGGCTGGACGGTAACCTGTCTTCGGGCGGCGAGGATCTGGTTCTGCTGAAATACGACAGCCTGGGGAATAAACAGTGGACCCGCCAGCTGGGCACTGTCGGGACCGAGCAGGGCCGGGCGGTCGCTGTCGACAGCGGCGGCAACGCCTTTGTCGGCGGCGGAACCACCGGAGCCCTGTCAGGGCTCGTTAACGCCGGGGGGGAAGATCTGTTGCTGGTCAAATACGACACCACCGGCACCCGGCAGTAATCCCTCCCGAAGGATCGAGGTCATCGGCCCTGCGAGGGTTCGCTACTCCAGGGCCTTGTACTCGATCTTTATAATCTCCAACTCGCTCTGCCCCCCAGGGGTGGCAAAAGAGACCATATCCCCCTCGGATTTGCCCAGCAGCGCCCGGCCAATGGGAGAGATCCAGCTCACGTAGCCCCGCCCGGGGTCGAATTCGTCGGCGCCGACAATACTGAACACCTTCTCCTCCCCCTCCTCAGTCTCCACTGTGACGGTACAGCCGAACAGCACCCGGCCGTTGGCGATTTTCTGCTGTTCCACCGGATCGACAATGGCTGCCATCTCCAGGCGCTGGCTCAGGAAGCGGATGCGACCATCGTACTGCCGCAGCCGTTTCTTGGCGTAGTGATAGTCGGCATTCTCGCTGCGGTCGCCGTTGCTCGCCGCCCAGGCCGCGGTCGCCACCATTTCCGGTCGCAACTGGTAAAGAGTTTCCTTGAGCTCCGCACGCATGCGCTGGGCGCAGGCCGGGGTCATGTAGATCGGATCAGGTTTGGTCGTGGTTTCCTTCGACATGGCTCTTCAATTCAATAGTTGCAGGTTATCTGATGCAGGATTGAAAACATTGCGGTTTTACCAGCTCGAGCGTTTGGTCTTTTTTCGCGACAGCCGACCGATCACCCAGCCGCAGAGCAGTACCCCGCCCCCGGCCAGGAACCATTTGATTATCCCGGTGCGCAGGACCGCGTCACGCTCGCTGCGCAGAGTGGTCAATTCGGTGGTCAGTTGCTGGTTGGCAACCGCCAGTTGGTCCCGTTCCTCTTGTAATTTGACCACATTGCTGGCCTCGACCCGCAGTGTCTCATATTTTTCCTGGAATTCCGTAAAACCTTTTTCCGCGGTCGATCGGCCTGTCTCCAATTCGCTGATCTGGGCTTTGAACTGAGTCACCAGGGTGTCGACATCTTGATAGCTCACCTTCACTTGCTTCAATTCCTCGGCCAGTCGGGTATTTTCCTTTTCCAGGCGCGCGGCAACCAGTTCCTTGGGGATCTCCTCGGTCATGAACTGGCTGAGCACAAAGCCCACGGCGCCCCCCGGCTCCCGTACTTCGGACCACTGACCATCCTCCGACAGCACCTCAAGGGGAGTGCCGGTTTTGACCATTTTCAGAATTTTGAACTCGTTGCCTTTGCCCCGGCGCAGGTTGATGGTCAATTCATCGGAAACGTAGCGGGTCGCCGCCAGCGCCGCCGAGGCGGTCAGCAGCTGAAATGCCAGCAGAGCTATTATCGGTCTTTTCAGGCGCATGAGTCATCCTTTTTGAGTGATCAAATTGTAAAGGATTCTTAGACAAGCAACTCACGTGCCGGGCTAGTTTTTATCTTATCATTTCAGTCTTTTAGGTGTTTGGGCTGGGAGGGGAAGCGCTTCGGCTCTGTGGAAAAAGCCAAAAACCGTCGGTTTTTGGAGACAGGATTGTTGTGGCCAAGGTGTCATTTTAGCGGATTTGTAACCTTTGGGGAGGGTTTTGTCTAGCGGATGAAGTAGCCGGAGACCCGCCAATGGCCGTCCGGGTCGAGGGAGGGGGTGATGGTTTCGGTCGCATTTTGTTTGTGCTCGAAGGTGGATTTGAAAATGATCAGCACGTAGTCGCCATCCGGGGCGCCGGGGGCGCTGGTCAGGTGGCTGGCGCTGTTGAGGTTACGCTTGATTACGGAACCGAAGATCGGGCGGATGCGGGAGATCTGGGCGACCCAGGTCTCTTTGCTGACCTGGCTTTTGAACAGGGTCGAGGCGGCCTCCCAGCTGGCTTCGTACTGGCCGGAGTCGACCAGGGCGAGGAAATTTTCTGCGGCAGCAATGGCGGCCGCCTGTTTTTGCTCGATAGGTGCTTGGGCCAACGCGGGGAAGGCGGAGAGGCAGAGGATGGTGAACAGCAGGAGGTAGATTCTCATTGTTTTGATCTCCGGTTATTCTCAATTACTCATTTTCGAGCTCATCATTCTGCCGGTTGATGCAGCGGAAGCACCACTTTTTATCCTCAGTACCCTCGGGAGCCGGTAACAGATCGAAGCGACTGACAAATTCTTTACATCGTGGGCAGTATTCGGGTGGCGCGGTCGATCGAAACCCCGTCGGTCTTTTTTTGTCCTGGATACTTACAAAAAGACCTTGAAGAAAATCTTTCGCCCAGCCCAATCCTTGCCTCCTGCGATTTGAATACGGTCAAAAATTAGCGCATTCACTTCTAGGGTGCAAGCGCATAGTCTAAGCCAAATCAAGGCCGCGGGGTGGCGGCCCCGCCCGCCGCCCTACTTGCTTGTCGCGCGACAGGAAAGTAGACAATGAAACGGGCCCAATTGCCCCCGCCCGTCTGCTGCGGGTCCCCTGTGCTACGCAGGGGTTGCGGGGACCCGCAAAAAGGGGGAAAGGTCAAAGGGTCATGAAAAAGCGGACACTGGGGCAAAATTAACTGCCCGCAGTGTCCGCTAGTTTGGCAAGGTGCTGGAGATTGCCTTAGGGAAGGGGCAGGGCGTTCGACTCGCCGCGAGCGTAGTTGCTGCCATTAGCATCATAGGCCCGGGTCTGAATGCGCCAAGTTGACCCTGTAGTGATGTTGCGTTGGGCAAGAATATTCGCAGGGACGGTCACGCTTTGGGCTGTGGAGCTGAGTTTGACCACGAGCCCTTGAGATGTTGTCCCTTGAGACATAAAAACTCGGACTTGACTGATCTTGTCCCATCCGGCCACCGCAACAGGATTCGTCCAATTGAGCTTCAGGCTGCCATCCGTTTGCCAGGCTCCACTCATTGTAGAGCTGCTGACATAAGGCACGACTGTCTGCCCCGGGTAGCTGATTTTGGAGGTGATGGATGATCCATTTGTCAAATTGGCTACAAAGCTGTAGTCACCGGTCGCAAGCTGCTGGAGGTTGCTGAAAAAGTAGTATTCCTCCCGATAGTCACCTTCTGCTTTGCAGGTTCCAGATAGACAGTTGTAAATATAGGTGACATCGGTTGAGGGGGTCAGGTCATTGCTGATGATGGTGCCGGCCTGGTTGATGAAGTCAACGCTTGAAACCATGGTGCTGAGTTGCACATTCTGATTTGCCAACTCGTATTGGATGTAGGATCTGGTTCCAGAGTTTGCCGGGGTTTCCGAGTTGCGGTACTGAACCATCGAGTAGGCCGGAATGACTCCTGACAGTGCCAGGTTGCCGAGGATGGCATCACGGGCAATTATGTTGCCAGGCAGGTCTTGATCAATTTCGATGACATTTTTCGGAGTGAAGTCTCCAACTTGCACGATATTCCCGCGAACGCTGTCCTGCATTTCAACCAGAAACTTCTTGTCGATACCGCCCAGCAGATGTTGAGGAATGTTCAGCATCAGGAGCTCTTTGGTTTGTACGGTCAGTTTCGAGTAGCTTCCGGTGGCGATTTCGGTTTTCTGGCCGTTTAGGCCGGCCTGGAAAATCCGCAAAACGCCATTGGGAGCAAATTGCACCGGGAGGGAGTCGACCCAAAGATAATTGCCCCCCTGGTTGTTGAAGGCAAGGGCGGTTTCCACCTCGGCCAAAGAGCGAACCATCGTCTCAACGCCCTGGTTCCAGGTCCTGACATAATTGTTGTCACCCCCGGTCGGGTCGAGCCATTGGCAGATCTCATAGCTATCCGAAAGGTTTTCAAAGGTCAGTCGATAGGCAACCGCACCCGCCGGGAAGGTGGCCTTTTTGTTCAGGAGGTATTTGGCCTGGGTCCCGAGCACCGAGGCCATGCTCAAGCCGGCAAGGTCCTGTTTCACCAGGGTGATCTTTTCCTGGCCTCCCTTGGCAGTATTGGAGAGGGTGAAGCTGTTGTCTGCGTTATAGGTGATTTGGTCGCCTTCACCTTCAATCATTGGTTCGGTCCAGGAGCCGTTGACCAAATGACGGTCGCGATGGGGGGGGGCGGTTTCCCATTGGCCCGTCGAGGGATTAAACCACTCGTCCACGAAGGAAAGGGTGGTGCCGTTTACCGGCACGGTCACATGGCCTCGCTCTATGTCCCAAGGGGATGCGTTGATCCAGAAAATTCCCCCTTCTGTTTCGAGGACTGATTTGGCAGCAGCGACGGTGATTGGTTTGGCCGCCACCTGAATGTCGTTGGCGATTGTGGTCGTCACCGGAGCGGTGGTCGGCACCGAGGTGACATCAAAGGTTTTCGGGTCGAAATTGGTGGCCTCTTTAGCCGTGGCAACTGCAGCCACAATGGTCGGGAGTTGGTCAACGGTATTCTGGACCACAAGTTTGGCGATGGCCCCTGAGACCGCGGCAGGGTCGAGGTTGTTGGCAACAGCCGCCGCCTTAATCTCTTCCTGGGCCGCCGCCATGGCTTTTGTCACCACCCGGGCGGTGGTGTGCAGGATGACCGAATCCGCTCCCGGGATGGCGATATAGTCGGCAAACAGGTCGGCCGCGTCAGAGACACCCAGTTGGGCTTTGGTGCTCTGGCTGGCCTGGTCCCGAGTCAAGGTGGGGTTTTGGTCCATAGTGTGCTTTACCAGAGTGGTGATCGGGGTCACGACCTGGGGCGCGGCCGGATTTGCGGGGGCAGGTGCCATCAGTGTAAAGGGTTTGGTAATGGGAGCGTTCGGGTTGTCCTGATCGATGACACCAACCCCGACTTCAACCAGAATGGAATGCAGGTCAACGCCTTCGCCCTGGAGGGTGTACACGCCATTGGCTCCAGTTATTGCAAACGGTTCGTTCGGGTCGCAAATTTTGTTGTCGTTCTGGTCCGAACAAACCTTGGCCCCGACCAGGTAGCCGTCGACAACGACGCCGTTGATGGCTGCCGGGGTTACGACCGGGGGCGGATCGATAACTGTTGTGGTGCCACCACCGCCGCCACCGCAAGCGGCGAGCAAAAAGGCGAGTGCAGGTACAGCCAATGATGCTTTTGATCCAAACTTCATGTTACCTCCTTGAAAAATGTAGTCAGGGAATCTAACTACGAATTGAAATCCATTCCGAAGAGGAATGGCCTGGGTGGTTTTTGTCGCCGGACCTGGCGGGACAAGGGGTGAAAAAAGCCAAGCAACGCCCTTGCAATGCATGGGCATGGCACACTCTAGGTCAGGGACCGAATTGGTCTCTCCGTTTTTGCAAAATTGGCGCCAGCGGTAAGTGGGCGCTCATTTTTTCATGCCAACAAAAAAAGTCAATTACAAAATTGTCATTGATGCCGAATGTTTAGGAATTTGTAAATATTTTAGATAGGAACCCGCAAAGTTCTGGAAGTCAGGGGTTTTCACCCCGGATTGCTAGATTTCATGTCAATTAACCGGAACAGGCTGTTAATTCCCCGCCCCAGGGTTGACATCCCGCGGAGGGGTGCTTATCTTCTCCCTCGCAACCAACTCATCCCATCCCTTCAGGAGGTATAAGTTTCCATGACTGCAAACAAGCACCAGTTCAAGGCCGAAGTGAACAAGATCCTCGACCTGATGATCCACTCCCTCTACTCCCACAAAGAAATCTTCCTGCGGGAATTGATTTCCAATGCTTCCGACGCTATCGACAAGGCGCGTTATATGGCGCTGACCGACAAAACCGTCGCCGCAGGAGGGGAGGAGTGGAAAATCCAGCTCATCGCCGATAAGGCCTCCGGTACCCTGACCCTGCGCGACAACGGCATCGGCCTGACTCGTGATGAGGCGGTGGAAGCTCTGGGGACCATCGCCCACTCTGGGACCAAAGAGTTCATGAAGCTGCTCGAGAGCCGGGAAGTGAAGGATAATCCGGAGCTGATCGGCCAGTTCGGCGTCGGCTTCTACTCGGCCTTCATGGTGGCCGACCAGGTCACCGTCATTTCCCGCAGCGCCACCGTTGATGCCAATCACGCGGTGGTCTGGGAATCGGACGCCGATGGTTCCTACACCCTCGAAGACACGGTGAAGGAAACCCGCGGCACCGACGTCATCCTCAAGCTCAAGGAGGATTGCCTCTCCTATCTCGAGGAGTGGGAGCTGCGCAAGGTGGTCAAGCAGTACTCGGACTTCATCGAGTACCCGGTGGTGATGGATGTCACCCGTTCCAAGCCCGACCCGGAGGACAAGGAGAAGAGCGTCTCCGAAACCGTGGAGGAGACGCTGAACTCCCGCAAGGCGATCTGGCTGAAAGACAAGGCCGAGATCACAGAAGAGGAGTACAACGAGTTCTACAAACACATCTCCCACGACTTCACCGACCCGGCCCGGGTGATCCACTACCGCGCCGAGGGGACCACGGAGTTTTCGGCGCTGCTCTACCTGCCGTCAAAGCGCCCCTTCGATATCTACTACCAGGATTACAAGGTCGGCCCGACCCTCTACGTGCGCCGGGTGCAGATCATGGATCACTGCGAGGCGATGCTCCCCTCCTACCTCCGTTTCATGAAAGGGGTGGTGGAGTCTTCCGACCTGCCGCTCAACGTCAGCCGGGAGATTCTGCAGGACAACAAAATCGTTTCGGTTATCAAGAAGAGCCTGACCAAGAAGATTCTCGACACCCTGGCCGATTTGAAAAAGGATGACGCCGAGGCCTACGGGAATTTCTACGAGCAGTTCGGCCGCATCCTCAAGGAAGGGATCCATCACGACTTCGAGCGCCGGGAGACCATCGCCGACCTGCTGTTGTTCGAGTCGACCAAGACCGAAGCCGGCAAGAAGACCACCCTGGCCGAGTACATCGAGCGGATGCCGGAAGATCAGAAAGAGATCTACTACATCACCGGCGGCGACCGGGCCAGCACCGAGTCATCCCCCTACCTGGAGGTTTTCAAGGAGAAGGGGATCGAAGTGCTGATCATGACCGACGACTTCGACGACATCATCATCTCCGGTCTCGGTGCCTACAAGGAGAAGGAGTTCCAGTCGGCGATCAAGGGCGATCTCGATCTGGGCGAAGGGAATAAGGAAGAGAAGAAGAAGGAGTTCGGCGACCTGCTGGAGCTGATGAAGGAAGAGCTCAAGGGTCTGGTTGGCGAGGTACGCATTTCCGGCCGCCTCAAGGACTCGGCCGTCTGTCTGGTGGCCGGCGAGCACGACCTCGACCCGAAGATGGCCAAGATGTTCCAGGCCATGGGTCAGGATGTTCCCAAAGGGGAGCGGGTACTGGAAGTCAACCCCGGTCATGAGCTGATCGTGCGGATGAAGCAACTCTTCGCCGCCGACAGCAAGAGTGTCCAGCTGAAAGAGTACACCGGCCTGCTCTACGATCAGGCGTTGTTGCTCGAAGGCGACAAACCCCGCGATCCGGTGGCCTTTGCCCGGGCGCTGTCCAAGTTGATGGCCTCAGGGGCCAGCGTTGGCTGAAGCTGGGTTTTAAGTAAAGGGTGAAACAGCGACGGGCCGGGGAAATTCCCCGGCCCGTTTTATCTCCCTTGCGGATCAGATCGCCCGCGGGCGGCAGACGTTGGCTTCATCGTGAACCTTGGCGCCGCAGTTGGTGCAGAGAAAACGCGGGTTTTCGAATAGTTTGTCAATTTCCGGATTGCGCTCCTTGGCGCTGAGTTGACAGGCGTGCAGATCGCAATGCTCTTCAGGGTTGTCGCAGCTGTTTTCAGTCATTTGCTCTCTCCTTGTGGTGTGGTCTAGCCCCCTTGATGGGGAATTTTTGTATATCTATATGATACACCAGAGCAGGGCGTCTTGCCATCTGCGGGCTTGCCAGCCAGCCGCCACAGACGTAGACTGCCGCCAACGGTTGTCTCTCTTTTCACGCCTTTCCCGGTGCCCAGGCATGAACAATATTCTGCAAATCGACAATCTGCGCAAGGCCTTCGGTTCTCAGCAGGCGGTGGACGACATTTCCCTCTCGGTACGCAAGGGGGAGTGTTTCGGCCTGCTCGGCCCCAACGGCGCCGGCAAGACTACCACCATCCGCATGCTCTACGGCTACACCCAGCGTGACTCCGGCAGCTTGAGCCTGTTCGGGCTCGATATCGACCAGCACCTGCGGGAGATCAAGGGGCGCATCGGCATCTGCCAGCAGGAGGATTCCCTCGACCCCGATCTCGATGTGCGCCAGAATCTGATCGGCTACGCCCGCTACTTCGCCGTCCCCAAGACCGAGGCCGCCAGCCGGGCCGATGAACTGCTGCGCTTTTTCGCTTTGGAGGGGCGGGCCAAGGATAATATCCGCATCCTCTCCGGCGGCCTCAAACGCCGGCTGATGCTGGCCCGGGCCCTGGTCAACAAGCCCGACCTGGTGATTCTGGATGAGCCGACCACCGGCCTCGATCCCCAGAGCCGCCAGGTGCTCTGGGACCGGTTGGCCGAACTCAAGGCCCAGGGGCTGACGATTCTGCTCACCACCCACTATATGGAAGAGGCGGCCCGGCTCTGCGATCGGCTGGTGATCGTCGACCACGGCCGGGTGCTGATCGAGGGGGCGCCGGCCCGGTTGGTGCGGGAGCAGGTCGGTCATTCGGTGCTGGAAATTTCTGACCCTGACGCCGCGGTGCGATCGTTTCTGGCCGGGGAGACCTGCCGCTGGGAAGACCTCGGTCAGCGGATTCTGGTCTATCTCGATGATGGCGACGAGCTGTTTCTGCGCCTGACCCGGGAGGTACGGGCCGAGGGCTGCACCCTGCGGCCGGCCTCGTTGGAAGATCTGTTCCTCAAACTCACCGGCCGGGAGCTGCGCGAATGAACTGGCCCCGTCCCGCTCAATTCAGCCACCGGGTTTTCCGGGTCTGGCAACGCAACTTCGCCGTTTACCAGAAGACCTGGAAGATCTCCTTCCTGCCGCCGCTGCTCGAGCCGATGCTCTATATCCTCGCCTTCGGCGTCGGTCTGGCGGTGATGGTCGGCGAGGTTTCCCTCGGCGGGCGCAGCTTCGGTTACACCGCTTTCATCGCCCCGGCGCTGGTGGCGGTCTCGATCATGTACAACGCTTTTTTCGAGTGTACCTATAACAGTTTTGTCCGCATGTATTACCAGAAGACCTTCGACGCCCTGCTGGCGACGCCGCTGAACCTGGAGGAAATCATTCTCGGCGAAATGCTCTGGGCAGCGACCAAGTCGGTGATTGCCGCCACTCTGATGGGGGCGGTCATCACTTTGTTCGGTCTGCTCGATTTCCCCGGCGCCCTGCTGCTGTTGCCGCTGGCGGCCCTGGGGGGGCTGCTGTTTGCCGGCTTCGGCATGATCTGCACCGCCCTGGTGCCGGGGATCGAGACCTTCAACCTGCCGATCTTTCTCGGCATCACCCCGATGTTTCTGTTCAGTGGCACCTTCTTTCCCCTCTCCAACCTCCCCGCCTGGGCGCAGAGTTTCGCCCAACTCCTCCCTTTGACCCATCTGGTGGCCCTGGTGCGCGGCTGCTCCCTCGGGCTCTGGGGGGCCGAGCTTTGGCTCAGTCTTCTCTACCTGCTGATCGTCACCCTGCTGCTGCTTCCCCTGGCCATCGCCCTGATGGTGCGGCGCATTCTCGACTGATTTCCCCTGACAATCCCTTCATCCTCAGCCCATTCCTGGCCTATCGGAAAATTGACAAGCTGACTCGGTATTTTGACCGCGGATCTCTGGTGAAAGCCCAGGGTTTCACTGGCACTGGAACAGTTTCCGGTTTTCATGTGGCCAGGATGTATTGCTGAGACCCTCTAGGTCGGTGAAACTACATGGGGAAATTTAATCCGCAAAAACGTGGTCATTTTTTGGCTGGTTTTTTGCTAGGACCCAGAGTGTTGACCTTGACCGCCAGCCGAATACTGATCTATTGCCGGTACCAGTCGGGAGTTTCCCGGGCTGGATAAGCATTTCCCTGGGAGGATTTCATGCGCCTGAACATTCAACTCAAAGTCGGATTTTTTCTTGGCCTGTTGCTGATACTGGCCTTCGGAGTGACCACCTGGGTCAGCGTGTCACAAACCGGAAAATCCTTGAACAAGGCCGCCGACCAATCCCTGACCGCATTGAAGAAGTCAGGCTTCGACAACGCCCGCAATGTTTTTACCAGTCTGGAGGCGAGCGCAGCCGTGACCATCGAACGGGGAGAGATGGAACTGTTCCAGTCGATGCTCGGCGATATTGCCGCCCTTCCCGGGGTGGAGGATATCGGTCTGACCGACGCCAGGGGCAAAATCCTTTATGCCGGGCGCAAAGACGCCATCAATCAGCAGATGAACGCCGAGCATTTCCGCAGTGCGGTCAGCGGTGGTGACACTCTGCTCGAGCGCGAAGAGGGTGCGTCCCTCCATATTGCCCGAGCCCATTTCCTCAAGGCGGAATGCCTGGAATGCCATCCCGACAACAAAGCTGGCGATCTGGCCGGAACCCTTTTTGTTCGCTATAGCCTGGCCGAACTGCGCCAGACCGTTGGCCAGGTCGAGGCGACCATGGTCGAGGCTCGGGAAAGCAGTCTGTGGAGCGGCCTGGCGGCAGGTCTGGGCGGTTTGCTGGCGGCTTCGCTGGGGGTCTATCTGCTGCTCGGCAAACTGGTGGGAGCCCCGCTGGTGCGGTTGCGGGCGATGATGCAGCAGTTGTCCAAGGGGCACCTGGTGCAGCGGCTGAAAATGACCCAGCAGGACGAAATCGGTGACACCGCCCGGGCTATGGACGAATTCGCCGAAAGCCTGGAGGGGGAAGTAGTGATCGCTCTGCAGAAACTGGCCCGCGGCGATCTCAATTTTACCGCAACCCCCCATGACAGTCAGGATGTGGTGCGCGGTGCGCTGAAAAAACTCGGGGACGATCTCAACGATCTGTTGCTGCAGGTGCAAACTGCCGGTGGAGAGATCGCTTCGGGCGCTTCGATGGTGGCCGATTCAGCCCAGGGACTCTCCCACGGGGCAACGGAGCAGGCCAGTTCCCTGCAGCAGATTTCCGCTTCGATGAACGATCTGGCCAGCCGCACCCGCCATAACGCGGAAAATTCCGCCCAGGCCAACCAGCTCTCCATCCAGGCTCGGGAGGCGGCCAACAAGGGCAATCAGCGGATGAACGAGATGGTCGCTGCGATGGCGGATATCAACCAGGCCGGCCAGAATATTTCCAAGATCATCAAGACCATCGACGAAATCGCCTTTCAGACCAACCTGCTGGCTCTCAACGCCGCAGTGGAAGCCGCCCGCGCCGGGGCCCATGGCAAGGGGTTCGCGGTAGTCGCCGAAGAGGTCCGTAACCTGGCGGCGCGCAGTGCCGCGGCGGCGCGGGAGACGGCCCATTTGATCGAGGGGACGGTGGCCAAGACCGCCAAGGGTGCCGACCTCGCCCAAGCCACCGCCCAGGCGCTGGAGGAGATCATATCCGGAATTTCCAAGGTTTCGAGCCTCGGAGAAGAGATTGCCGTCGCCAGCAACGATCAGGCGGCTGCTATCAGCCAGATCAACCAGGGTCTGGTTCAGGTTGAGCAGGTGACCCAGCAGAACACCGCCACCGCCGAAGAAAGCGCCGGGGCTGCAGAAGAACTCTCCAGCCAGTCGGCGGAGCTGCAACAGATGCTCGGACGCTTCTCCCTGCGGGGGAGTCAGGCATTCGCGGCGCCGCAGAAAGCTCTGCCGGCGAAAAGCACCTGGGGCTGAACCGGCCGTTACGGAGAAAAATGGTATCCTTACTCGGCGACGTTTTTATTCCAAACACGAGGAGGAGACCATGACCATCGATTGGGCTTATCTGCGCAAAGGCTGAACGTCCTGCAAGCATGCTCAAGAGTTTCTTGAGAAAAAGCAGGTTGCTCCGAAAGAGGTGACCGATGCCCGCTTGACCCGTTTCGATCCTGAGCAGGTCTGGGAATTGTTGAAGTCAGCCAGATCGGTGACGGTGGCCAAGGGAAAGAAGGTCCAGCGTTTTGAGCAGGTTGCGGCGAATAAAGAGGCGATTCTGCTGCAGGTGATAGGGCCGAGCGGCAACTTGCGCGCTCCGACGTTACGGGTCAGGGATGAGTACCTTGTCGGATTTAATCCGGAGCTCTATGCCGACTGGTTGAAGTAGGTCGCTGCAGCGAGAACAATAAAAAAGAGAGGGGAGTCGCTGCTGCGGCTCCCCACTCTTTTTTTACGGCAGGCGGTCATTCCTGCGGGGTTGCGCCCTCGTGGCACTGTTTGACCACATCCTTGAGCCAGGCGATTTCGTCGGGGACGAACTCCTTGGAATATTCGGTGCCGACATTTACCGCCCAGTGCAATTCCGGGGTGGTCATCTCGGCGATGGCGTAGCCGGGCAGGACCACGAAATTGACCGATTGCTTGGCCCAGGCGCTCAGGCGCTCCTCGTTGTCGAACAGCATCAGGTAGGATTTGCCGTCGGATTCGAGAATGACCGGGGAGATGGCGTCATTCTCGCTGACCGTGGTCTTGCCGGCAGCGGCCTCGTCCTCAAGGGTGGGAATGTGAAATTGGCTGTTGAGAAACAGATCGTAATATTGGCTGTGTTCTTCGTCGTTCTGGATGAATTTCTGCAACGCTTGATCGAGTGCGGTCATGATAAGAGTCCTTTTTGGGCTAGGTCATTGGGTGGGCTATGATAGCAAAATTGATCGGCTATTCAAAGCGCCGGTCGGAGCGGGCGGTGAAAGACCGGCCGCTGGCCTGCTCCAGCCAGCCGCTGCGCACCTTGGTGCGCTGGTCGAATTCGGGGACATAGGGCTTGATATCGAGCAGCGGGGTGCCGTCGAGCATATCGACGTTCTCCACCTCCAGGGTGTTGCCATGGATCGCCTTCAGGGTCAGCACCGACAGCCCGATGGGGTTGGGACGGGTCGGGGCGCGGGTGGCAAAGACCCCGCGGGGATTGGGATCGAGGAAGGGGGTGACGGTGAGGCTGACCCGGCTGACCTGGTGAAAGTGATACAGCACGATGATGTGGGAGAAACCATCGAGATCCTTGAGCCCCTCCACCAGCTCGGGACGCAGCTCGATCCGTCCGGAAACACCGGAGGCGCCGGAGGGCTGCACCGGCATGTCGGCAATTTGCCGGAAGGGCGTATGGATGGTGCCGATGGGGGTCAGCTGCATCATAGGGCCTCTCTTCGGGGATTAGCGGCCGGCGGTGACGCAGGGGCAGTTTTTTGGATCCCGCGGCCCGACCGAGTCGAGGGCCAGGCCGATCCAGTTGTGCACCTGCTGCACCTCGAAACCGGCCAGGCGCTCCTGGCCGACCTGCATCAGCGGGCGGACAATCAGCAGCGGTTCGGCCACCATCATCGTCAGGGCCTCGCCGGCGCCGATCGCGGCCGGGTCCAGTTCTCCCGACTTGACCCGCGGGTTGGAAGGATTGAACCACTCGGCCACCGGTCGCTCGCCGAAAAACTTGGCAAGAGTTTCCTGCGTCCAGGGTTCGCTCAGCAGATCCAGCACCTCCAGTTCATGGCCGGAGGCGAGCAGAATCTCTTTTTGCCGGGTGTTGCCTTTGCATCCCGGTTTTTCCCAGAAGATGATGCGGGCCATGGTCTTATCCTTTTCCGCTTGCGCGGGTCAATAGCTCAGCAGCATTCGCGCTCGATCTGGTCGAGCAGCGCCAGAGCCGGCTGGTCCTGGTATTCCTCGAAAATTTCGTAGAGATTATTGATGTAGGTGTGAATCAGGAACAGTTCGTCGAGGCAGCGGCCGTGGTTCTGCTGCGGTTGGCCGACCTGGGCGAGTTTCTCCTTGAACTTCTCCCAGAAGGCGTTGGTTTTCTCCGGGCAATCGATGTGCCGGCGCAGCATCTCCATCAGCCGTTTGGAGTTTCCAGCGCAGTCGATATTCTGGTAGCTGACGTAGCGGTCGGGTTTGCATTGCATCGATTTGAATCCAATTCTCCCTCAATCGGGGGCGAAGCAGAGGGCGTAATCACTGCAGACCCCACAGTTGGGGGATTTGCAGAGCATCCCGCCGTTGCGGTTGCAGATTTCCTTGAACAGGTAGCGTTTCCAGCGCATCCCCTGGTGGTTGGCGGCGGCCAGGCTGGGGAGGTGGCGGCGGATGGCGGCGGTCAGTTGCGGCCGTTCGAACAGCCCCATGGCGACCCAGAGATGGCCGGCATGGGCGGCGCGGGCGGCGAGGCATTTGGCCAGCCAGAGGGCCGCAGGTTGGGGATTGCCCTGGCCATCGTTGGGGACATGGGCGAGCAGCAGGTCCAGCACTTCCTCGTTCGTTGGCGGCGGGGCGCTGTGGTTAGCGGCTGCGGGGGACAGCGTCGCTGCGGGGAAATAGGTGGCGCGTAATTGAGTCAATTCGACCTCGGTCAACCCCAGGGCTGCGGCAGGATTGGACGACTCCTGGGCCGCGACCGCCAGCAGGCAGGCGAAGAGGTGGCGGTCTTCGCTGGCTCCTCCCGGCGGAGCGGGGCTGTCGACCAGGGCGCGATAGGTCGGGTCGGAAGCGTTCACTCGGGGGCCGTGGTCGTCTTCGGTGGCGGGTTGCAGGCTGGTTTGCACGGTGCTGCCGCTGGTGGCACTCTGCACCGCCGCTCGCAAAGCCTCGACGGCCAGGCCGGCGCAATAGCTGCGCTCCTCGGGAAGCCCGCCGAGGGCGGTATTCACCACCGCAGTGTCGATGACCAGCGCTTCGGCCAGGAGGCGGCCTTGGGCCAGTTCAGCGGCGGCGGCGCAGGCGGCGATGGTGAAGCCGCAGCCGAAGACCTGGAAGCGCACTGCGGCTACAGCCTGGTTTTTGACCTGGAGGCTGAAGCGCACCGCCAGCCTCCGGCCGGCTTCCTCGGCGCCCAGGCCGACTTCGCCGATGCCGTCGGGGGCATCTAGACTGCCGATGTAGCGGTCGTCGGCGGCGTAGGTGCGGATGAGGTCGGTGTATCCGGTCATGGGTGTCCTTTGTCGTCAAGTCGAGATCAAATTCAAAGGCCGGGGGTCGCGGCCCCCGACGCCGCCCTACCTTTTAACCGCCTAAAAGGTAGGACCAAAAGGGCGCCCCAATCGCCCCCGCCCGGCTTACGCCGGGTTCCCTGCGCTGCGCAGACGTTTCGGGGACCGGCAAAAACTCGCTGCGCTCAGACAGTTTGCCGGTCTTTTCCCCGAAACGTCCGCTTCGCTCCGGCGGGGGCAAAAGGGGGGAGACAGGCAAGGGCCAGGTCTCGGGGCCAGGCTAAGCGCGTTGCGCTTCCATTCTTTGCTGCTCTGCGGCATTGGCCGCCTCGAACAGCAGGTAGGCGCCGCCTTCGTAGAGGATGTCATTTTTCAGCTGGTTGCCGACTTGTTCCCAGTTGGGGAAGCCGCGCAGCACCAGGGCTTTGTGGAACCTGTGGGCCAGGGCTTCGGTGTGGAAGTTGCCGACGATCAGGTCGTAGTCGGCCTGGAGGTTTTCGGCATCTTCGAGGTCGCCGGCCATCACCTTCTAGGCCGGGATTTTTTCCAGCTGGGGGGAGTCGACGCTGCTGATCGCCAGGGTGACCCGTCCTCCGGCCTCACTCAGCGACTGACAGAGGCCAGCCAGTTGGTCCGGTTCGCCGACGGCCAGGATGCGGGTTTGGCCGAGGGAGAAGTGGCTATCTAACATGGCGCCCTGCAGCCGTTTGCGCCAGCGCACGATGCTTGCTGGCGGTTGGCGGTAGCCGGTTTCTTTCAGCAGCAGTTCCGCCAGGGCGTCGGCGGCATCGAGGCCGCTGAGGTGGTCGAAATGCTGGTGGCGGATGAAGGGGTTTTTCTGCTGCAGCGCCTTGGCGCAGCCCTGCATCGAGGCGCCGATGCTGATGACCAGACCGGCGTCGGCCAACCGCCGAATCTCCTCGAGCTGGATGCCGCCGCTGGAGAGGGCCGCCTGCTTTTCGCCCAAATGGCCGTCGAGGGAGCTGGAAAGGTCGGGGAGGGCCAGCAGATCGAAACCGAAGGCGGCGATGAACTCCTTGATCTTCTCCACCTCGATCGGGGTCAGGCTGACGTGGGGCAGCAGTAGAACCTTCTGGTCGTCGATCGCCTCGGTTGGCTCAACCAACTGCTCGATCAGCGCCTTGGTCGCCAGCGCCCAGCCGCTCTCCAGCCCCCCTTCATAATCGGGGGTGTTGACGTAGACTAAGGGGAAGTCGATTTTTGAGATGACGCCGCGGATATCGTCCCCCTTGGTTTCAGTCAGGCCGGTGGTGTGCAGACCGATCAGGTTGGGGGTCACCTTTTTGGTGATGTTCTTCACCGACTCGACGATGCTGTAGTCGCCGCCGTCGAGGATGGCGCTGACATCGGTGACGGCGGTGGTCTGGATGGCGATCGGCTCGGCAAAGTGCCGAGTAAAGTAGACCTTGGTGAAGCTGGTGCAGCCGATGGCGCCGTGCATCAGCGGCATGCAGGCATCCACCCCGAGAAAAGCCAGGGTCGCCCCCATCGGCTGGGAGAGTTTGAAAGGGTTGACCTGCAGCGGTTTACTGGTTTTGTGGATTACAGCTCCCATGGCGCCATTTTTAAACACCGGGTTTTCCAGTGCGTTCTTGAGATCTTCGGCCAGGTTGAGCAGGCCGTTATAGCCGCCGTAGCTCTTTTTCTTCTCCTGGTTGACGTCGGCGAAGGCGATGCGCTTCTTGATCGCGGTGTAGAGGCTGCGCCCCCCCGCCAGCAGCAGGTGGGCGCCGCGCTCGTCGATGATCTTCGCCTGTTCGGTTCCCGGGTCCATCATCAGCACCCCGGTTGCTCCCAGATACTTCCGGGCCTTTTCCCGGTCGGCCTCGGTGGCTTTTTTCACCGCCGTCGCCACCACCTCGATTCCCAAATCCTGCAGCGCTGAAGCGATCGACCAGGTCTTGTTGCCGCCGGTGGTGGCGCCGGGGGTGGGGGCGTTGCAGGCGACCTTCTTGGTTTTATTGTGCTCGCAGGCGCTTTCGTCGAGAAGGTCTTTGATTTTCGGTTTGCTGGCCAAGGTCTGATCCCTTCTGAAAAAGGCTTCCAGAGTCAAATCAGTCCCGTCGCGTCGTTGGGAGGGAACCGGAGGTGTGGCTTTGCAGGGGGAGTTGCAAATAGCTCACCAGTTCTGTGCTTGGTTCGAAAAGTGTCCTGAATTCAGTTGGTTGTGGTCCTTCTCTGGTCGGGGTCTGCGGATTTCTGCCGCGCAAACTGGCGAACCGGGAACGTGTTTGCCCAATTATTGGGCAATTGCGACCGGCTCAGCCCGGCCGGATGACCGTTTTCGCCCCTTTCGCTCCTTGGCACAGGCCGTGCTTCTGCAGTTGAAACCAATCGAAAGAGCAGGATAGAGTGCGGTATCCTTTGCGCAGCGGCAGCGTTGCCCCAGGAAGAAAACTCTTTCCTGGGGTTTGCCGTTTTCTTGGCAGAGAGAGGTATGTCGCCATGTTGAAACGTGTTATTTTTGCCTCCTTGTCCCTTTGGGTCGCTTTGCTGGTGGTCAGCGGCCCCGCCAGCGCTGGGGAGGTCCGGCTTTCGGTGGCAGCGAGCATGACCGATGTGGTCAAGGAACTCGCGGTCCGCTATGGCCAGAGCCATCCCGGGGTCAAGCTGCTCCCCAACTTCGGTTCCTCCGGGGCCTTGGCCAAGCAGATCCTCCAGGGGGCGCCGGCCGACCTGTTCATTGCGGCCAATCCCCAGTGGATGGAGTTGCTGCTCAGCGAGGGGGCCATTGAGGCCGGGAGCGTGCGGCAACTGGCCGGCAACGCTCTGGTTCTGGTTGGTTCGAAGGGGTTGAAGATCGACAGTCTCAACGACCTGCTCACGCTGCAGCGCATCGCCCTCGGCAGCCCCAAAAGCGTGCCTGCCGGTCAGTACGCCGAACAGGCCTTGCAGAAGGCCGGCTTCTACGCCAAACTGACTGGCCGGTTGGTGATGGCCCAGGATGTGCGCCAGGCGCTGATTTACGCCGACCGCGGTGAGGTCGACGTCGCCTTTGTCTATCAGACCGACGCCCTGCTGGCCCAGCAGGCGGTGATTCTCTACACGGTGGCCGACTCTCAGCATGATCCGATCAACTACCCCGCCGGTTTGACCATCGCCGGGGCCAACAACCCCGCTGCGGTCGCCTTCCTGGCCTTCCTGGCCAGCGCAGAGGCGCAGCAGGTGATGAAAAGCAACGGATTTGTGGTGCAGTAAGCCACCCCGTCCCGGCACCCGCGAACCCGCTTAATCCATGGATTGGAGCCGATGTTCGATCTGACCCCCGCAGATTATCAGGCCATCTGGCTCTCCACCAAGGTGGCGGTCTGCGCGACCCTGATCTCGCTCCCCTTCGGCTTTGGGGCCGCATATCTGCTGGTCTACTCCCGCCTGCGCGGCAAGGCCCTGTTCGATGGCCTGATCAACTTGCCGCTGGTGCTGCCGCCGGTGGTGGTCGGCTACCTGCTGTTGCTGCTGCTCGGCAACCGCGGTTGGCTCGGCGGACTGCTTGAGGAGTTCGGCATCCGTATCATCTTCACCTGGAAGGCAGCGGTGATCGCCTCGATGGTGGTCGGCTTCCCGCTGCTGGTGCGTTCGATCCGCCTGGGGCTGGAGCAGATCGACGAGAAACTGGTGCAGGCCTCGCGCACCCTCGGGGCGCACTGGTACGATACCCTCTTTTCGGTGATCATCCCCCTCTCCGGACGGGCGATTCTGGCCGGGGCGACGCTGATGTTCGCCCGCAGCCTCGGCGAATTCGGTGCCACCATCATCATCGCCGGCAACATCCCCGGCGTCACCCAGACCATCCCCCTGGCGATCTATGAATACACCAGCACCCCCGGTGGCGATGCCATGGCCCTGACCCTCTGTCTGGTCTCCATCGTGCTCTCCTTGGCGGTACTGCTGCTCAACGAGGGGCTGACCCAGCGCTTTCGCCGGGAGAGGCAACGATGAAGCTCGAGGTCGCGCTGCAGAAACGCTTAGGGGATTTCCGCTTCGATGCCGCATTTAAGGTCGAGGGGAGTCGGGTCGGCATCTTTGGCAAATCGGGGAGCGGCAAGTCGACCCTGGTGAGCCTGCTCGCCGGTTTGCAACGCCCCGACGCTGGTCGGATCTGCCTTGACGGCGAAACCCTTTACGACAGCCAGCGGCGGATTTGCGCCCCTCCGGAGCGGCGGCGGATCGGGGTGGTGTTTCAGCATGCCCATCTCTTCCCCCACCTGAACGTTCAGCGCAACCTGCTCTATGGCTACCAGCGCATTGCCAGCGCCGAGCGCAAGATCGACCCGGCGGCTCTGGCCGCGGTCCTCGGTATCGAGCCTCTGCTCGAGCGCGGGGTTAGCACCCTCTCCGGCGGAGAGCGCCAGCGGGTCGCCCTGGGGCGGGCGATGCTCGCCTGCCCGCGGCTGATTCTGATGGACGAGCCGCTGACCGGTCTCGACGAAGGGCTCAAGTACCAGATCCTCCCCTATCTCAAGGCGGTCTTTGCCGAGTTCGGCATTCCGCTGCTGTTCATCAGCCATTCCCTCAACGAAATGCGGCTGATGACCGATGAAGTGCTGGTGTTCGAGCAGGGGAAGCTCGCCGCCCAGACCTCCGCCGAGGCCCTGGCCCGGCGGCTGATGGGAACCAGCCAGGTCGGCTACATCAACCTGCTGACCCTGCGCCGCCCACGACTGCTGGACGATCTCTGGGAGTACGACTGGGGAAGCAGCTCCCTGGTGCTTTCTGAGGATGCCCGGGCCGAGGAGGCCCTGTTCGAGATCTCCTCCAAGGACATCACCCTGTTCAAACGTCACCCCGAGGCCAGCAGCGCCCGCAACATCCTCCACTGCCGGGTCGCCGGTCTGTTCGAGACCGGCAACCGCATCGGCGTCGAACTCGACTGCGACGGCCAGACTCTGATCTCCCAGGTGGTGCGCGATGCCGCCCTCACCCTCGATATCCAGCCCGGTCGCGAACTCTTCGCGATCATCAAAGCCTCCGCCTTCCGCCGGCTCTATTAGCTCTGTCTGCCCATTGCTGGAAATCTCCGCTTAATATTGGTGTATTAATTGCACACTGTTTTGCGTGGAAACGTGTTAAGTAACGCACTTTTTCCTTCGGTTGTGATTTCGATGAGTTGCAAGAGTTCGGGGTTTCACCGGGCTGTCAAAATGCTGCAGGGCAGGCAGATCATCCCGTGAAAACCAGGGATGGAATGGAGGGTTGTGACGTGTTGGGAGCGATGAAGTCCAAACTACGGTTGACCATCGGCCGTAAAATTCTGCTGATCGGCGGGGTGATTCTTGGCGGTTTCTTGACTCTGGGAGGAATCGGCCTCTGGGCCAGCACCCACCTGATCGAGGCGTCGGCCAAAACCTTGAAAATCGAAGAGGAAGCCCGACTGGTTGAGAATCTGCACCGGCAACTGATCAACTTGCGCTTGAGTGCAGCGCAGTTGTTGCTGCACCCACAGCAAGGAGCCGGTCAGATCGCGGAACTAACCCGTCGCACCCAGGAACTGGCGGAAGCCAGCGGCGCATTGCAGCAGGTGGCCAGCAGTGCCGAGGAACAAACCCTGGCCAAACAGGTGAAGGGAAACATCGAAGACCTGGCCATGTTCTTTGAGCTTGATATGGCAGATCTTTTCGCCGGAGACTCCCACGCCGAGAGTTTTGCTGCCGAAGTCGATAAAGCCGATGCCAGCATCGATCTGTTCTACACCTTCTCCATCCGCACCATGGAGAAGATGGTGGAGATTCTCAACGCGCAAGTGGTTATCGCCAACCAGGAAATGCAGGCCTCGTCGGCTCAGGCTCGACAGGGGTTATGGATCACCTTTGGCCTGGCCTTGGCAATCTTGCTCCCGGTTCTGGGGTTGTTTTACTTTTCCTTGGTCGGGCCGCTGAAAAAAGCTGTACGGATGGCCGAGGAGTTGAAACAGGGGCATGTCGGCTCACGGCTCAATCTTGGCCGGCAGCGGGATGAGTTTGGCGATATGGCCCGTGCCCTCAATGATTTTGCCGATACCCTTGAACATGAGGTGGCCGAGGGCCTGCAGAAGATGGCCAAGGGGGACCTGACCTTTGTGGTGCATCCTTTTGATCAAAAAGATGTGGTGCGCTGCGCCATGAAAAAGCTCGGAGACGATCTGGCCCTGGATCTGCAGCAACTGCAGCAATCGGGTGAGCAGATTGCTGGCGGGGCGCGGCAGGTGGCCGAATCGGGAGCCGGTCTCTCGGCCGGAGCGACTCAGCAGGCCAGTGCCCTGGAACAGATCGCCGCTTCGATGCATGAACTTTCCGCCCAGACCCGCCTCAACGCCGAACATGCTGATCAGGCTCGCACTGTCGCCAGCCAATCCTGTACCGCCGCCGGCGAGGGAAGTCGCCGGATGGCGCAGATGATGACGGCGATGGAGGAGATCAACCATTCCGGGAAGAACATTTCCAAAATCATCAAGGTGATCGACGAGATCGCTTTTCAGACCAACCTGCTGGCGCTCAATGCCGCGGTGGAAGCGGCTCGGGCCGGGACCCACGGCAAAGGCTTCGCAGTGGTGGCCGAGGAGGTGCGCAATCTGGCCGCCCGTAGTGCTACCGCAGCCAGGGAAACCGCCGAACTGATCGAAGCTTCGGTGCAGAAAGCCGACAGCGGCATGCAGATTGCCAAAAGCACCGCTGCCGGGTTGACCACGGTGGTGACGGGAATTACCCAGGTCTCTCAACTGGTCGGCGATATTGCCGCCGCCTCTCGCGAGCAGGCCGAGGGGATCGGCCAAGTCAATGAGGGGTTGCAGCATATCGGCGAAGTGACTCAGCGCAACACCGCAGTCTCCGAGGAGAGTGCCTCGGCAGCCCAGGATCTCTCGGCGCAGGCGGGGAAATTGCGGCAGATGCTCGGTCGTTTCGTATTGCCCCAGGGCCGCTCCGTGGCCGGTGACTCTGGGCAATCGCTTGCCGAATGGTCCAACAGAGCTCCGGCTTTGGTCACACCGAGTCGCGCAGTCAAGGGCCAGAGGCCAACCTCCCAGGTGCTGCCACCAAAACTGCACCGAGGCTGAGATCCCCCCTTATCCTTTTTCCACTTCAGCACTGGCGTCGTTAATCCTTTCGGATTGGCGGCGCTTTTGTGGTTTTAGAACCCCGGCAGGTTGGTTGCTGGGTATTGTTGGTATATACCGTGCAATAAAAGTCAATAACTAGGGAATGCTCATGGGGTAATGGCTCATTTGTGGAAACTTTCTCGATAATTGTCAAGATTCAAAGGCGATTTTCCATGACATCCGCCGTGCTGAAACCTGTCAAAAAACCGTTGTCACCGGATCATGCCGTGTTTTCACGGTGCTTGTTGAATTGGTGTAAAGGCTGTGCCGAAGAATTATTGATGCTGAAGCGGTAGGAGGATAGGGGAGGATGAAATTAGCGACCAAGGTCAATGTTGTCGGTTTGGGTGTGCTGGTGGTCTTCGGGATCATCATTGCCTCGGCCTACCAGGGGATTCGTAGCAATTTGCTGGCGGCGCGCCAGGGGGAAATCCGCCATCTGGTCGATACTGCCTGGAGCACCGCGAATCATTTTGCCGAATTGGCCCGCCGGGGAGAGCTCGATCGCGAAGCGGCCCAGCTGCAAGCCCAGGCCGCCCTGCGCTCTCAGCGCTTTGACGGCAATAACTATTTCTGGATCAACGATCTTGAGCCGCGCATGGTCATGCATCCCCTCAAACCTGAAATTGAAGGTCAGGCGCTGGCGGCGATCACCGACCCCCAGGGGAAGGCGCTGTTTCAGGAAATGGTCGGGGTCGGTAAAGGTTCGGGGCAGGGCTTTGTCGAGTATGTCTGGGATAAGCCCGGGGCCAGCCGGCCGGTGGGGAAAATCTCCTATGTCAAGCTGCTCCCCGAATGGGGCTGGATGGTCGGCGCCGGTCTGTACCTGGATGACATCGGAGCGGTTCTGGACCGGGCCTTTTGGATGGCGTTGGCAGCCATGGGACTGTTGACCCTGCTGACCCTCGGTCTGAGCCTGGTTTTGCAACGCGGGGTTTGCCACCCGCTGGGGAGGGCGGTGGAGATGCTGGAAGCTTTGCAGCAGGGTCGGCTCGGACAGCGGCTGGGGTTTCAGCGCAGCGATGAGGTTGGCCGCCTTGGGCAGGTCATGGACGCCTTTGCCGACAATCTGCAGCAGGAAATTCTCGAAGCCTTTCAGCGGCTGTCGAAGGGAGATCTGACTTTTGCCGCCCAGGGCCTGATCCGGGCGCCTCTGGCTGAAACCAATGCAACCTTGGGCCGATTGCTCGGCGAGGTCAACACCATTGGTCAGCAGATCGCTCAGAGCTCGGCGCTGGTCTCCGACTCCGCGCAGGCACAAGCCCAGGGCGCCCTCGAGCAGGCCAGCTCCATCGAAGAGATTTCCGCCGCCATGACCGAGTCGATGGCCCTGGTGGAGCAAGCCGCAGCAGGCGCATCCCATGCCAATGAACTGGCCGCTCGGGTCAGGGGCATGGCCGAAACCGGCAATAACCAGATGAACGATCTGGTCAAAGCCATGCAGGAGATCAATGTCTCCGGCGCGAGCATTTCCAAGATTATCGGTGTCATCGACGAAATCGCTTTTCAGACCAACCTGTTGGCCCTCAACGCTGCGGTTGAGGCTGCCCGCGCTGGCGCCCATGGCCGGGGTTTTGCGGTGGTGGCCGAGGAGGTGCGCAACCTTGCGGCTCGCAGCGCCCGTGCCGCGCGGGAGACGGCGGAGTTGATCGAAGGGGCCGTCTCCCGGGCGACCCGAGGGGGTGAGGTTGCCGAACTCGCCGCCGGCCACCTGCGGAAAATCGAGACGGAGATTGGCCAAGTCTCGAAGCTGGTCGAAGGGATGGCTTCCTCCTCCCGGGAGCAGGCGGTCGGCATCCGCCAGGTTACCGAAGGGCTGCAGCGCATCGATCAAGTGACCCAGCGCAACAGCGCTGGCGCCGAAGAGGGAGCCGCCTCGGCCGAAGAACTGGCTGCCCAGGCCCAGATGCTGCACGGTTTGCTTGGCCGCTTCCGTCTGCAGCAAGTCACGGCGTCCAGTCAGCAGGCGGTGGCTGGTGCGGATTTCGGGTGGAATCCAGGGCTGGCCAGCGGACCGCCCAGAATGGTGCGGCACACAGCCAATTCTGCCGCGATAAATTGGGCAGGGATGCCGAAGAAATAAGCAGAGGCAATAGTCAATTATTAGTTAAGTAAATGATTTCAGTGACTTAACTTTGGCACGTGTCGTGCTGAACAGCAAGTAGCAGCAATACTGATAACCGGCACCGCAGCCGGTCAAGGGCAAAGTCGCCCCGGAACCTGTTCTCAGGTTTCGGGGCTTTTTTTTCTGGAGTGAACAGGGGAGGGCGCCATGGAGATTCGCCAACCGATAGTGATTGACGATAGCACTCTGCACGATGGCGAACTGCGGGTGCTCTGCCGCAGCCTGCAGCGGGTGGCCTGAAAGAGTTGCACGAAAAGGACAGAAGAGATGGATATCAGAATCGCCGGAAGTGAAGATTGGGACTGTTTCCTGAGCCTGGCGCAGTTGGAAGGCTGGCGGGTTCCGGCCGCCGAAGTGGAACTGTTCCGCGCCCCCCTGGCCGAGTGCGCCTTTGCGCTGCGGGAGGAGGGGCGCTTTTGTGGCCTGGTCACGGCTGTGGCCTACCCCAAAAGCGGCTGGATCGGCAACCTGTTGGTTCCCCAGGCCGAACGGGGCAAAGGGCATGGCGCCCGACTCTTCGACCATGCGGTGGCCGTGCTGCAGCAGCGGGGGGTGACGACCCTCTGGCTGACCGCCTCGGAGCAGGGGGCGCCCCTCTACCAGCGTCGGGGTTTTGTCTCGGTCAATCAGGTTCAGCGCTGGGTTCTGCGTACTGCCGGATCTGCCTTGGAGTGCTCGGAAAGGTCCGAGGCGATTCCTCGGATGTTGCTGGAGGATGCAGCGGTCTGGGGCGAGAGTCGCGACCGTTCGTTGGTTCCTCTGGCCAAGGGAGCGATCATTTTCGGCTTTGGGAAAACCCTGGCGATGCTACAGGCCGGGAGTCGGTGCCAGGTGCTCGGGCCCTGGACCTCCAATGGTCATTGCCCCCGGGAGAATCGCCAACTGCTGATGGCGGTGCTGGCCGCCGCCAATCTGGATACCGAGGTGGTCACTGATGTGCTGGCCTCCTCCCCCGCCAGCAGCCTATTGGCGGCGGCTGGATTCAAACCCCAGGGGCGCTGCGAATTGATGGCCCAAGGCCCGGTGTCGGCGCGGCTGGAATCGTTAACGTCCTTGGCCAGCCTGGGCAGTCTCGGTTAAATAGAAAATTTTCCCATTTCGTTCTTAAGTTGCGACGCGCTGGCACGACAACTGCAAATTTTTCTCCGTTGACGGTCGGTTGACATCGACCCCAATTCCAGGCCTCTTGCCACGGAGAGAGACATGAGTCAGCAGCAAAACCACCAGGAGATCCTGCTGGAGAGCGGGACCAACGAAATGGAGATCATGGAGTTTTTCCTTGGCTCCCAATCCTTCGGCATCAATGTGCACAAGCTGCGGGAAATCATCCCCTACGAAGAAGAAAAAACCACCACCCTTCCTGATTCCCTCCCCTCGGTTCTCGGCCTGTTCATGGTCCGGGGCAAGACCATTCCGCTGATATCCCTCGGCACCCACCTGCAGCGTCGGGAATCGATCGAAGCTGCCCCCGGAGCACGGCGGGTGGTCCTGGTCTGCGAATTCAACGATCAGGTCAACGGCTTCCTGGTAGATGGGGTCAATCAGATCCACCGGGTCTGCTGGCAAGACGTCCAGCCGATGTCGAGTTATCTGGACAATTACCACCCCCGCTTTACCGGCAGCATTCACATCGACCAGCGGGATATTCTGATTGTCGATCTGGAGCATATCATCGCCGAGGTCGACCCGGAAATGGGGATGGCCTACGATCGTCCGGCGCCGGGGGCCGGTCAGGCCGATTTGCTGGCGCGACGGGGGCAGGTTTCCTTGATGATTGCCGAAGATTCGACCCTGATCCGCAACGGCATTCTCAAGGTTCTGACCGCAGCCGGCTATTCCAAAGTGGTAAGCTTTGTCGACGGCGAGGAGTGCTATCGTGCGATTCACGCGCTGAAGACCCAGTCCCAGCAGAGTGCAGAACCGATTCAGAAGCACCTGCAACTGATGATCACCGATATCGAAATGCCGAAAATGGATGGCTTGACCCTCTGTCGCAAGGTCAAAGAGGAGTTGGGGCTGAGTGAGGTCAAGGTGCTGATTTTCTCTTCGCTGGTCAACGAGCAGATGGCTCTCAAGTGCGGTTCCGTAGGCGCCGATGGTTGGCTCAGCAAGCCGCAGATTCCTGAGCTGGTGCAGTTGATCGATGGGTTTTGTCTGCAGAGTTGAGGATCGGAGAATTCCCAGGAACAACAAAAAAAGGGCTTGCCAGATTGGCAAGCCCTTTATCATTTTTTGGTTGCGGGGGAAGGATTTGAACCTTCGACCTTCGGGTTATGAGCCCGACGAGCTACCAGACTGCTCCACCCCGCGACAGGAAGGCAAACTTACAGGATGAGACCTAGGCTGTCAATGGTTTTCTCAGTTTATTTCTTGGGGCTTCGCGGTTCCGGCCGGGGTCCGGGGTGGAAGTTCTTGTCGGGTCGGGACTTTTCTGATAGAACCACAGGCGTCTGTGGTCACCTCCCTTTTGTCTGTTTGCTTCCGAGTATTTGCCGATGAGCGAGTTTGTCATCTCCCTGGACGAGGCCCTGGCCCTGCGTGAGCGCGGCGCCCTGCTGGTCGACGCCCGCAGTCCTTCGGAGTTTGCCGAGGGGAGCATTCCGGGAGCGATCAACGTGCCGCTGTTCGACGATGCCGAGCGGGCCGAGGTCGGCACCATCTACAAGCAGCAGGGGAAGACCGTGGCCCGCAAACGTGGGGTCAAGCTGGTCGGGCCGAAAATTCCGGCCCTGATGGATGCGGTGGAAGCCGCTCTGGAAGGCCGTCGGCCGCCGGTGGTGGTCTTCTGCTGGCGTGGTGGGTTGCGCAGTCATTCACTGACCACCTTTCTCAATCTCGCTGGCATCCCGGCGCGGCAGCTTCAGGGTGGGCACAAGGTCTTTCGCCGCTGGGTGGTCGATTTTCTTGAGCAGGGACACTGGGGGCGGCTGCTGGTGCTGCGCGGCCTGACCGGGGTAGGCAAGACCCGGTTGCTGCTGCAACTGGCCGAGGAAGGCTATCCGGTGCTCGACCTGGAAGGTCTGGCCAATCATCGGGGGAGCGCTTTCGGCGCCCTTGGCCTGCCGCCGCAGCCGACCCAAAAGAGCTTCGAAGCGCTGCTCTGGGACGAACTGCGGAAAATCCCCGTCGGCGGCTATGCCCTGGCCGAAGGGGAGAGCAAGCATATTGGCAAGCTGGTGTTGCCGCCCCGGGTCTATGAGGCCCTGCAGCGGGAAACCACCCTTTGGCTCAACGCCTCCCTCGAACACCGGGTGCAGGTGACGCTGCAGGATTATCCGGCTCTGGATAATCTCAAGGACGCCTTCATCCCGCCGATCCGCGCCCTGCGCCCCCGCCTCGGCGGCGAGGCGGTGGAGCGGTTGCTGGGGCTTCTGGAGGCCGGCTGCTGGGAGGATCTGGTGCGGGAGCTGATGGTGCTCTACTACGATCCCCTCTACAATCACACCAAATCGGAGCAACGGCTGGAGATCGATCTGGAGCCCGAAGCGGCTGGCCTGCTGCGGCTCAAGATCGCTATCCGCGAGCTGCTGGAGCCGCCGGTGGCAGAACAGCCCTTTACTTGTGATCCACAGCTCAGGGATAATGGCTGAATGAAACCGGGCATGAATAATGGGGCGGGGGTTGGCGTGAAAAGGCTGGAGCCGGAGAAAAAGGTCAACAAACTGTGCGGCCGCTGCCTGCGTCACTGCCGCCAGCCCGAGAGCGCGGTGCTGGTCGACTGCCCGCGGTTTTTGCCGCGACCGTTCAAGGTGGCGGTACACCGCTTCGACCAGCTCGACCTGTTCGGCGAGGAGCCGCGTAAGCGCTGACTCGCTGCAACCTCAACCCATGAAGCAAAAAGGCGGAAACCGGTAACGGTGTCCGCCTTTTTTTATTGCTGGCGCTGCAGGAAATCGGCGATGTGGTGGGTGAACTTTTCCGGCTCGACCAGGAAGGAGTCGTGGCCATAGTCCGAGTCGACCAGGTGGTAGCCGACCGGTTTGCCGAGGCGCTGCAGGGCGGCGACCACCTCTTCGGTCTGGCTGGGAGGATAGAGCCAGTCGGAGGTGAAGGCGAACCAGAGTGAGGGGCAACGCAGGTTGGAGAGGGCGTCGTCGAGGCCATCGTAATTCCAGGCCACATCGTAGAGATCGAGGGCCTTGGCCAGGAAGAGAAAGGAGTTGGTATCGAAGCGCTCGACAAAATTGCTGCCGTTGTAGCTCAGGTAGCGCTCGATCTCGAACTGGCCGAAGAAGTCGAACATGCCGTCGCGGGCCGAGAAGCGGCGGCCGAACTTGAGATGCATGGAGGCATCGGAGAGAAAGGAGATATGCCCCACGGCCCGGCCCAGCCCCAGGCCGTCGGCCGGGGGGTGTTCGGGTTTGTAGTTCCCCTTTTTCCACATCGGGTCGTTGAAGACCGCCTGCCGGGCCAGGGCGTTGAGAGCAATTGCCATCGGCGAGGTGCGGCCGGTGCCGGCGATGGGGACGATAGAGCGCACCATCTGCGGGTAGATGAGCCCCCACTCCAGCGCCTGCATCGCCCCCATGCTGCCGCCGATCACCGCCAGCAGCGAGCGCAGGCCGAGGCGATCAATCAGCAGTTTTTGCGCCCGCACCATGTCCCGCACCATCAGTACCGGAAAGCTCAGGTTGTAAGGCTTGCCGCTGCGGGGATTGAGGCTGGTCGGACCGGTGGAGCCTTTGCAGGAGCCGATGACGTTGGAACAGATGACGAAGTAACGCTCGGTGTCGAGGACTTTGCCGGGGCCGATCATATCGTCCCACCAGCCGGGTTTGCGATCTTCTTCGCTGTTTTTACCGGCGGCATGGGCGTCGCCGGTCCAGGCGTGGCAGACCAGGATGGCGTTGGATCGGTCCGAATTGAGACTGCCGTAGGTCTCGTAGGCGAGGGTGATCGGCCCGAGCAAACGCCCGCTCTCGAGCTGCAGTTCGGTCTCGAAGCTCGCGTATTGAGTTGTGACGATGCCGACCGATCCGCTCACGCCATTGATCCTTTGGTTCGGGAGGGCCGAGAACACAAAAAGCCCCCTCCAGTTATGACAGGAAGGGGCCTTGGGGCGTCGCGTAGGGCGGTACCGTCAGGCTCCGTCCCCATCTTTCCCCGCCGGCACAGTGCTGCGACAGGGAAGGAATTAGCACCTGGCATCCACCTTGAAAATAACTGCGGCAGACCGGTTGCTGTGGTTTCATCGGGCCTTGTCCCTCCACCACTCGCGATAAAGACGATGCGTTAAGTTGTGGCCATGAACACTACTGGAAGCAGCGCCGGTTGTCAACGGTCTTACCCGCCCAGGCCGGCAGCCAGGTCCTCCCAGAGGTCCTCCACATCCTCGATGCCGGCGGAAATGCGCACCAGGGTTTCGCGGATGCCGAGCTGGCGCTTGGTCGCCGCCGGGATGGCGGCATGGGACATGCTCCAGCAGTGGGTGAGGATGGTTTCGACCCCGCCGAGACTGGGGGCGATGATCGGCAGTTTCACCGTCTGCAGCAGCGGTTTGATCCCGGAGAGCTCTTTCAGCTCGAAGGAGAGGATGGCGCCGGCGCCGCTGGCCTGGGCGAAGTGGCGCTTGCGGCCGATGAACCCTTCCAGCCCGGGATAGTAGACCTGCGCCACCGCCGGATGCTGCTGCAGCCGCTCGGCGAGGATCTGGGCGTTGGCCTGGGCCGCCTCCAGCCGCAGCTTCAGGGTTTTGATGCCGCGGGAGAGCAGGAAGCAGTCGAAGGGGGAGAGCACCGCGCCGAAGGCGTTCTGGAAATATTTCAAACGTTTGCCGAGCTCAACATCGGCGGTGGTGATCAATCCAGCCATCAGGTCGCTGTGACCGCCGAGAAACTTGGTGCCGCTGTGAATCACCACGTCGATTCCCAGTTGCAGCGGCTTTTGCAGCAGCGGGGTCATGAAGGTGTTGTCGAGCAAGGTCAGCAGCCCCTTGGCGCGGGCCAGCTGCGCTACGGCCGCCAGATCGGTGATCTTGAACAGCGGGTTGGAGGGGGTCTCGAGGAAAATTCCCCGGGTATTGGGGCGGATTGCCGCTTCGATGGCTGAGAGGTCAGTGGTATCGACGAAGCTCGCCTCAATCCCCTGCTGCGGCAGCACGGTGGAGATGTAGCGCCAGGAGCCGCCGTAGAGGTCTTCCGGGGCGATCAGGTGATCGCCGCTTTTCAGCAGCGCCAGGGCGCTTCCCACGGCTGCCATCCCGGTGGCGTAGGCAAAGCCCCGCACTCCCCCCTCGAGCAGGGCGATCGCCTCCTCCACCTGCTCCCGGCTCGGGTTGCCGCTGCGGGAGTAGTCGTACTCGCCGGAGACTCCCCCCGGATGATGATAGGTCGAGGCCGGATAGATCGGCACCACCGAGGCGCCGGTGGCCGGGTCGCGGTCTTTGCCCTGGTGGACGAGGAGGGTGGCGGTGCGGTAGCTTGGTTTTTTCATGGAAATCCTCGCAAAATGATGATGTAGGGGCGCTGCTTGCCGCGCCCGGGCGCAGCAAGCAGCGCCCCTACAATTTACTCCAACGCCTGTTCCAGGTCGGCGATAATATCATCCACCGCCTCGATTCCCACCGACAACCGCAGCAGACTTTCGCAGATACCGAGCCGCTCCCGTTCGGCGGGGGGGACGTCGCCATGGGTCTGCACCGCCGGCAGGGTCATCAGCGATTCGACCCCGCCGAGGCTCTCGGCGAAGGAGATCAGCTGCAGCTTTTTCAGCACCGCCCGGGCCAGCTCATCACTCTCGACCCGGAAGGAGAGCATACCGCCAAAACCCCTGGTCTGCTGTTTCGAGAGCTGATGCCCGGGGTGATCCTCCAGCCCGGGGTAGTAGACCGCCGTCACCTTGGGATGTGATTTAAGCCAGCGGGCGACCTTGATCGCGGTGGCGCAGTGGCGTTCCATCCGCAGGGACAGGGTCTTGAGGCTGCGGATCAGCAGCCAGCAGTCCTGCGGCGGCAGGATAGCGCCGGTGGAGTTCTGCAGAAAATAGAGCCGCTCGCCCAGCGCCGCCTCTCGGGCCACCAGCACGCCAGCGCAGAGGTCGCTGTGACCGCCGAGATACTTGGTCGCCGAGTGTATCACCACATCGGCGCCGAACTCCAGCGGCCGCTGCAGCAGCGGGGTGAGGAAGGTGTTGTCGACCAGAAACAGCAGGCCGCGGCTGCGACACAGCTCCCCCAGGGTTTGGAGGTCGGCGATGCCGAGCAGCGGATTGCCCGGGGTCTCCACCAGCAGCGCCTTTGTTTGGGGGGTGATCGCCGCTGCCACCGCCGCGGTCTGGCTGGTATCGACGTAAGTAGCGCTCAGCCCGAACTTGGCAAAGACCTGGTCGAGCACCCGGTAGGTGCCGCCGTAGAGATCTTCCGAGACCACCACATGGTCGCCGGAGGAAAAATGCAGAAACAGGGTGGTCAGCGCCGCCATCCCCGAGCCGAAGGTCAGCCCGCGGGCGCCTCCCTCCAGGGTGGCCAATCCCTCTTCCAAAATCTGCCGGGTCGGGTTGCCCGAGCGGGTGTAGTCGAAGCCGGTACTCTCCCCCACCGCCGGATGGCGGTAGGTGGCGCTCGGGTAGATCGGATAACTGATCGCTCCGGTGCGCTCGTCGCGGCCGACGCCGATCTGCAGGATGCGGGTTTCGAGGGCTTGCTGCGGTTTGTCCTGACTCATGATTCATCCCCTTGGTGGTTTTGTGGGGCAACAAAAAGCCCCTGCTCATAGGGATGAGTAGGGGCTCCGGAGGATGGGAGTGCAGCGCCATCCAGCGAAGCACCGTCCCCATCTTTCCCGACGCGGCCTGAAAAAAGGCAGTATCGAGCAGGAATTAGCACCTGGCCACCCCTGGGGGTGATCCGGTTGCTGTGGCTTCAGCGGGCCTGTCCCTCTGCCACTCTGGATAAAGACGTTGCTATGTTGATGGGTAATGTAAACAAATCGTGAAACAGGTGTCAAGGCTTTTTCAGCGATTGACTCAACTATCCCTTTTAATAGTGGTCGCTATAGTCCGGTTGTTTGTGGGCTTTCAGCAGGCCCAGGCCGCCTGGCGTCTTGTACCCCCCTGATGGTTGCTGTCGAGACTGAAACTGCCGCCGGAGAGGACGGTGCGCTCCTTGATCATGGCCAGTCCCACCTCCCGTGGCGAAGCGGCGGCGGAATCGGCCTCCGCCGGATGATAGGTCAAGGCGTTGTCTTCGATGGTCAAGGTGACCTGGTGGTCCAGTTTTTCCAGCCCGAGTCGAACCTGGTCGGCCCGACCTTCCTTGGCTATGGCGACCAGGGCTTCCTGGATGACCCGGTAGATAACCACTTTTAGGGGAACGGGGATCGCCTCCTCCTCGATATCGAGACTGGTTTCGATCTGCAGTCCCGAGTAATTCTGCCGAAATTCCTGGAACCACCAGGAAAGTGTGGCAAGCAGGCCGAAATCGTCCAGGCTGGCCGGGCGCAGGTTCATGGCAAAGGTGCTGATTTCCTTGATCGCGCCGCGAATAGGTGGCAGCAGGCCGCGCAGGGATTGGGTTTCGGCGGTCGGGTGGCTTTTTTCCAGATTGCGGCAGGCCGCTTCCACATGGTTCATCACCGCGCTCAGGGTCTGGGCGATCCCCTCGTGCAGGTCGCCGGCAATCCGCTTTTTCTCATCCTCCTGGGCGGTGAGCATCTGCGCCGAGAGGATTTCCAGGGTCTTGGTCCGTTCCTGGATCAAGGCCTGCTGCCTTTCGATGATCCGGTTGGCCCGCCGCACGATCGCCGCCAGCAGACTGTAGAGCAGAGTCAACACCAGCCCGACACCTACCGCCACCAGCACCGAGGCTGTTTCAATCCGTTTCACCAGGGGGTCGACATCGGTGTAGACCTCGAAGACCCCAAGGATCGGTGTTTCCTGATCGAAACGCACCGGAACATAGCTCTGGATCAGGTTGTCATCTTCAGTTACTTGGTCGAAATAATTGAAGGTATCGCGGTAGATCAGTTCGCTGAGCACCTTTCCCTGCATGGCCGCCGCGAAGCCGGGATTTTTGGTCTGATCCATGCCAATCTGGGACAGCTTAGTGGAAAACAGGACCTTTCCCTGCGGGTCGATCAACTTGATTCGCACCATCGAGTGGTTGCGCATCTGGTTTTTCAGCGCATACAGGAGCTTTTCATCCCCCTCCCCGGGGTTATCCTGAACTCCCCGCTGCCCCTCCGATGACACAAAATAGTCGATCACCTGGGGCCGGATGGAATCAAGGGTGGCCAAAGCCAGGGTCTGGTTACCCCGTTCCCCCAGTTTGACCATGGTATCGATAGTGACCTTGCGGAAGATTGTGACCAGCAACGCCGCGGTGATCAGGATGCAGATCAGGTTGGCGATGGAAAAATAGCGCACCATCCGAAAGCTCTGGCCGCTCGCCCAAGGTTCTTTTTCGATCGATTTCATAGCCAAGTCCTTTTAGCACAGCTGGTCGTGTGCGTGGTTGCTGGTAAGGATGGATGCCGCAGATAGTCAAGCTATTCAGTTAAAAAATAAGCTATTCAGCCGGAGCCTTTGCTTTATAGTATAGCTATTTTTTGGAGAGCATCCTCGGGCGGTGACCGGAGGTTGCGCAGAAATCACCCCTCGACTTACTGGGCGAGTCAGAGGGCGGGTTGTTTTTCAGAATAAAAAAGGGGTTGCAGCATGCTCGATGTTTTGAAAAGTCTTCTTCCCGGCCAGTCGACCGGGCGCCGAAAAATGACCCCCAGTCCGCGTAACGGCAAACTCGGCACCTTCCTCGGGGTATTCACCCCGACCATTCTCACCATCCTCGGCGTCATCATGTACCTGCGCTTCGGTTGGGTCCTGGGTCATGTCGGCCTGCTGAAAACCCTGCTGATTGTGGTGCTTGCCAACGCCCTCACCATCATCACCTCCCTCTGCCTCTCCGCTATTGCCACCAACAGCCGGGTCGGGGTCGGCGGGGCTTACTACATCATTTCCCGCAGTCTCGGGCTCGATATCGGCGGCGCTATCGGCCTGCCACTGTTTTTGTCCCAGGCCTTTTCCGTGACCCTCTACGCCTTCGGTCTGGCCGAATCGTTGCGTTTCGTCTGGCCGGCAGTGCCGGTTGGGCCGGCAGCGTTTCTGATCATCCTGGCGGTGGGGGCTTTGGCCTTTCGCGGCGCCGGGGCGGCGCTGCGTTCGCAACTGCCGATCATGGGCTTGATCGTGCTGTCGCTGCTGGCCTTGGCCGCCGGGGCTTTCATTCAGGGCGATCCGGGTTCTACCCTGCTGGCCGGAGCCTCCGGTGAGGTTGATTTCTGGGTGGTGTTCGCGGTCTTTTTCCCCGCGGTCACCGGGATAATGGCCGGATTGAGCCTGTCGGGAGATCTGCAGGAACCGCAGAAGGCCATTCCCCGGGGGACCTTGCTGGCGACCCTGGTCGGGTTCGCGGTCTACCTGCTGGTGCCGGTGCTGCTGGCCTTGGGGAGCAATCCCGATAGCTTGCGGCAGGATCCGCTGGTCTGGACTCAGATTGCGCTGCTTGGCCCCTGGCTGGTGCTCCCCGGTCTCTGGGGGGCGATCTTCTCCTCGGCGGTCGGTTCCATGCTCGGAGCTCCCCGCACCTTGCAGGCCCTGGCCATGGACCGTTTGGCGCCGCGCAAGCTGGCCAGCCTGACCGGCAAGCATCAGGAGCCGGTGTTTGGTTTGATCGTCACCCTGGCGATCGCCCTGGGGGCGGTTTTCCTCGGGTCGCTCAATGCCGTGGCGACGGTGGTGACGATGTTCTTTCTCACCGTTTATGGCTCGGTCAACCTGGTGGCGGCGCTTGAGAAGCTGTCCGGCAACCCCTCCTGGCGACCGCGGGTGCAAGTTCACTGGGCGGTAAGTCTGGCCGGGGCAGTTGGCTGTTTTGCGGTGATGATGCTGATCAACCTGCCGGCCAGTATTGCCGCGGTGGTGATCGAGCTGGGGATCTGGTTGCTGCTCAAGCGCCGGGATCGCAAGGAGGACTGGGGAGATGTGCGCCGCGACCTCTACGAGGCGATCATCCGCTGGGCGCTGATCAAGCTCTCTTCCCGGCCGATGACCGCCCGCAACTGGCGGCCGCACATCCTGGTGTTCGTCGGCAACATCGAACGGCGGCTGGAACTGGTGCGTTACGGCGCCTGGTTCAGCGAGGACCGGGGGGTGGTGACCGTTTGCGAGCTGGTGGTGGGGGACCTGCTCGATCTTGAGCTGGATACCAACGAGCGTCAACGGCAGATGGATGCCCTGCTCAGAAGCGAGGGGATCGTCGCCTTTGGTGAGGTCGACGTGGTGCAGGATATCGAACGGGGGATCGTCGCGGTGGCCCAGGCCAACGGCATCGCCGGCATCGAGAGCAACACCGTGCTGCTCGGCTGGCCCGACAGCCAGGAGCGGCTGGTGCATTTTCTGCGGGTTATCCGTCGCCTCAAACGGCTGAACCAGTCGCTGCTGATCGGCAAGGTCGAGCCGCTGGGTCCGGCGGTGGAAGGGCAACCCCGCACCATTCATCTGTGGTGGGGTGGGCTGGAACGCAACGGTGATTTGATGTTGTTGCTGGCTTATCTGCTGAGTCGCAATCCGAGTTGGCGCGATGCCGACATCCATATCAAGAGTATTGCCTCCAATCAGCTGATGCAGGAGAAAACCGAGCGAGTGTTGGCCCAGCTGATTCCGGAGATCCGCATCAAGGCCAGGATCGAAGTCATGGCCAAGCCCGAGGCGGTGACGGTCAAGGAGCTGATTCATCAGCACAGCGCTGCGGCTGATCTGGTTTTTCTCGGTCTGGCCACTCCCGAGGAGGGGGAAGAGGAGGAGTACGCCCAGCGCCTGATCGACCTGGCCGCGGGGCTCCGGTCGTTGTTTTTTGTCCACAATGGCAGCCTGTTTATCGGCGAGCTGGTGTCGCCCAAATCAGGAAACCATTCGGAGGGTTGATTCTCCTCCTGGCAAGCTGGCGAAACATTCAAGGCCGGAAGGAGCACTCTCTCCTTCCGGCCTTGACTATTTCTGAACCAATCTTTGGCTAACGGGTGAGAGCCTGCAGCAGCGCCAGGGTCTGGACCGGCTCCGGGCGCTGGGTGTGGTCGGTGTGCAGCTCGACGTTCAGCACCCGGCCGTCGCGATCGATGAGGACCCGCCCCGGCAGTGGCAGCTGCCAACCGCCGGCGCCATTGTAGCGATCGAGATCAATCCCCCAGCCCTTGTAGATCTCCACCAGTTGGGGGTCGAGGTTGAACACCACCCCGAGCTGATCGGCGAACTGGTTGCCCGGGTCACTCAAAATCGGAAATTCAAGCCCCAGCTTGTTGACCAGGGGCGGGGCATATTTAGACAACATCGGCGAGATGGCCACCAGGTTGGCGCCGCTCGCTTTGATCTCGGGCAGGATCGCTTGCAGAGCTTCCAGCTCCGCGTTGCAGTAAGGTCACCAGACTCCGCGATAGAGGCTGAGCAGCAAGGGGCCCTGTTGGCGCAAGGTCGCCGAACTCACCGTGATGCCGCCGGAATCCTGTAGCTGAAAGTCCGGGGCTTTGGCCCCGACCTTGATGACCCGGTCCAGAATCCCCGAGGTCATCACCTCGGTGGAGGCGCGTTGCATGATTTTCACGGTTTCCGGCGCCAGCTTGGCCGCCGAAGCCGCTTTCATCGCGGCCAATTTTTCTATCAAGCTCATTATCGCCTCCTTTGCCGGTTGTTGACGGGTTGTCTTGGGATCTTCGAAAGTCTAGCAGATTGAGGAAGGCGGGCAAGGTCGTGCCGGCAGGGCAGGAGGGTCGAAGCTTGGGGCTAAAGGTAGAGCCAGAGAAACGCCAGGGGTGTCAGAATGCCGATGGCGGTGAGCAGCAGGCCCCGTTGCAGGTTTTTTTGCCGCAGCATCAGCAGGCCGCTCACCGCCAGAAAACCCAAGGCCACAGCGTAAAGGTCGGCCAGCCAGGTCCAGGCCTTTTTCGGATGGTTCAGGTGGAGGAAATTCATCGCCCGCAGCAGCGGTCGGGGGACCGCCCGGTCGTAGACCACCTGGCCGCTGGAGAGTTCGACCAGAATCGAGCGCCGGTCGACAAACAGCTGCAGTTGATCGGGAGCCGGCCGGAAACGACTTTCCAGCTTCCCCTCATCCCCCAGTCGCTCGAGAATATTTTGCGCCGTGCGCAAATCCTCGGGATCGCCGGCGACCGGGCCGATATTGGCCGTTGAGCGCTCGGCGCTGTAACTCGGATTCCACTGGTGAATGTGGTTGACCGCCACCCCGGAGACGGCATAAACGATGGTCAACCCGACGCAGAGAAAACCGATGTCGCGGTGCAGCAGTTGGTTCCAGTTGCGCCAGCTCATCGGTGGTTAAATCCCGGAGATTTCAGCGCCAAGGCCACGAATGCGGATCGATTTCTCGCCTTTGGTGACCGATTTCGGCTCAAAAGCAATCCCTTGTTCCTCGGCGTGATGCTTGCGCTTTTCGATCACCTGCTCGCGGGTCAGTTCATTCACTTCGATGACTCCTTCCACTGTGGCCGTTTTGCCCCGGGCTTCCAGAGGGAACACGATCTCGCCGTCAGTCACTTTGATCTGCAGTTTCTCGAAAGGGCGGTCCCCGGCCAGATCCATCCAGCAACCGCGCTTGGCGCAGACTTCGACAATGGTCCCCCGCACCTGGACGGTTTTGCCGACGTAGCGCTCGGGTTGATCGAGAATGGCAGAAATCGCGGTGGTTTCCTTCAGACTGACTCCCTTGCCGAAGGTTTTGGCAAAGACAGAGAGGGGGGTCAGCAGCAGAATGAGCAGTGAGAGAATGAGCATGTTTTTCATGGGTGTCCTCCAGAAATTGTCACATAGGTTGTGCGGATATTACAAAGTCGTTTATCTGCGGTCAATGGGGAACGTTTGCGTCACGAATCTGGCGCCATTTGACGCTATTTGCCGACAAAAATAACCACCTGTAAATTGGTCAGTTGGGTCTCCGGGTCAAGCCAACTGTCGCCAGGAGCGGACAGAAAGGCCACTCTTTTCCCGTTGGAATAAGGTGGCGAACTGAGTTCCTGCCCAAGAGCTGCGAAATCACGACTGAAATCAGATCGGCATCGGGGTTGCATGGGGAGGAATGTCGGGTTAATTTGCACATTACTTTTGAAGGGAGTCAGCTGATGCGTATCGAGGTAAATGAAAAAGAAGCGGAACTGGTCAATTACTTCAGGGAGATCAGCCTGTTCAACCGGGAGCGGATTTTCGCCCTGGCCCGCAACGCCCACCAGGATTTCCAGCGGGCGCAGAAGGTCCAGCAGTGTGTCAACGGCCGACAGAACTAGTCACGGTGGCCGGTTCCTCCGGCGGCTCAGCGGCAGGGTAAAAAGGCGCTGGCCGCGACCGGTGTCGCCAAAGGCAGGTTGAGGTAGACGCTGGTGCCGCTCCCCAGGGTGCTCTCAACCCAGATCTGGCCGCCGTGGGCCACCACCAGGGAACGCACGATACTCATCCCCAGGCCCAGACCGCCGACACCGGTGTTGGAGGCATCGGCACGATAAAATTTATCGAAAATCCGCTCCACCTGCTGCTTGCTCATTCCCAGTCCCTGATCCCTTACGCAAACCTGTACCTCCCCTTCCAATTGCTGCAGGCGCACCTGCACCGTGCCGCCACCGGGCGAGTATTTGACCGCATTGCTGAGCAGGTTTTCCAGCACCTGCACCATCCGGTCGGCGTCGAAGGAGAGCGGAACCTCCCCGGTCTCCGGCAACTCCAGGGCAAAATGATGGCGGGGGGAGTGGCGCTCGAAATGCCGCACCACCTTGGCCACCGTCTTGCCCAGGTCGTCGAAGCGCATTTGCAGCGGGATTGGCTGCCCGGATTCGATGCGGCTGACATCGAGCAGGTCGGCGATGATTCGCTCCAGCACCTCGGCTTTGGCGTGAATTTCCCGTAGAAACTCCTGGCGCTCGGAGGAGCTGAATTCGCCGAAGGATTCCGGGGTAATCAGCAGTTCGGCGTAGCCCATGACCGAGGTCAGGGGGGTGCGCAGTTCGTGGGCGGCGGTGGAGATGAATTCGTTTTTCATCTGCTCGAGTTGACGCTCCTGGGTCACATCCCGCAACAGGGTGATGACCCCGGTACTCTCTCCGCGCTGGTTGCTGACCGCAGCGCTGCGGGCCTGAATCATGGTTTGACCGTCGCTGGCGCACAGATCGATGGGAGTCACTGCGACCCCGGCGCTGGTGGCGGCGAGAAGGTGGGCCCGTAGGCAGGGATCGGCGATGACTTCGCTGATAGGCCGATGCAGAGTTTCGGCGAGGGAGAGGTCGAGAAGTTTTTCGGCGGCGCTGTTCATCAGCACGATGGTCTGGTCAAGATTGACCACCAGCAGGCCATCGGCCACCGATTTAAGAATGGCGTCGAGGCGTTCCCGGGCCGCCTCGACCTCGGCCAACGCCTGGGCGCGGGCCTCCTCAGCCAGTTTGCGGTCGGAAATATCTTTGAAAATCCCCACCAGTCCGGTCGTTAGCTGTTGCTCTGAGCCGGTCTGGGCGCAGGAGAACAGCACCGGGATCAACCGTCCGTCGCGGGTACGGGCCAGGGTTTCATGATCCCGAACCCCGCCGCTCTGACTCAACCCACCCAGCCCAATGTTTGGCAATAAACTCTCTTCGGCGGCAAACAGTTGTCTTAGCGGTTGGCCGAGAAGTTCCTCTTCGGGGTAACCCAGAAACCGATTGGCGGCCGGGTTGGCCTGGGTGATAAGGCCGTGGCTGTTGGTGACTACCAGAGGGTCGATGATTGACTGAAGAATGGCGAACTGGGCCTCCCGCTCCTGATTGGCCTGCCGCAGGCGTTCAGTCATGGCGTTGAAGGCTCGGGAGAGGGATTCGATTTCATCGCCGGAATGGATGTCGAGTTTGCTGGACAGATCCCCGGCCGCGACCAGTTCTGTGTGGCGGGTGATCTGATCTAGGTTGCCGGTCAGGCGCTTGACCAGCAGCGAAGACATGGCTACCCCGGCGCCAAGCACGCCGAGGCAGACCAGCAGGGAGTAGAGCCGCAACCGGTTGGGCGCGGCCATGAATTCTGCCCGGGGCAAGGTGACCAGCACCTGGCAATCAAGGGCGGGAATCGGCGCGTAGGCGACGAAGCCATCGACTCCGAGCATGGTGAGTCGGCCGATGCCGGACCTGAGTCGATGGGCATCATTGAGAAATTGGGCGGCGTCCGAACCGGAAACCTTGGCCTGCTTAAACAGCTGATCCCGTTGGGGGTGGTCGAAAACCGTCCCTTTGCCGTCGACGAGGCTGATATAGCCGGTTTGGCCGATGCGTACATCGGCATAGATAGAGCGGATGCTGGATAAGGGAATTGCCCCGGCCAGCGCTCCGGCGAACTCCTCGCCGAAGTAGAGGTGGTGGACCAGAGTAGCCCAGATGACCTGTTGATCCAGGTCGGAGCTATGCTGCAGGTGGGAGAGGACGACCTTGTTCGGTTTTTTCAACGCCGACTGGAAAAGAATTTGACTGATCGAGTGGCCGGGGATTGCGCCAATCCGGCCATTGACGATGGAGAACTCCTCTTCTCCCTCGTGGTTCAGATAGATCAGCATCGGAAAGCTTTGGTGAAACTGGGAGAGATATTTGGCCAGGGGAAGATCCCCTTTGCGCTGGTAATATTCGGTGGTTTCGATCCGCTTCAGTAATTCCTTCTGGCCTTCGAGATAGGCCTCGATCTCCTTGGCGGTGTCCTGGGCGACGAATTCGAGATGTTCCTTCTGGGCCGCGGTCAAGGCATCGAGCATCAGCCAGTAGCTCAGGGTTCCGAGCAGCAGCACGGCCAGCAGGACACTGAGGGATTTGCAGAGCAGGAACTTGTGCTTGAGGGAAAACATGGGCCGTCCTTGGCGATTTAGCGATCCACGAGAAGGAATGACAATCAGTTGGGCTGGGGACGTTTCGGCATGAGGGCCACCGGTACCGCGCCATTTTGCTCGATGAGCTTTTTGCCAGCAGGACTCTGGATGAAATCGACAAAGGCCTTGGCCAGCCCCTTCAATTCCCCCTTCCAGACCACCCCAAGGGGGACGGTCAGTGGGTAGTCTCCCTTCTGCACCGCGGCAACCGTGGCGGCGACACCTTCGAAGCTCAAGGATTGTAGCGGGGAGTTGAGGGTGTTGGCCAGAGGCATGTAGCCGATGGTTTGGGGATATTGCTCGATGATGCGCTGGTTCTCGGGGTTGCTGTAAATGATTTCGCCGGCAAACGACTCAATGTCGGCAAAACCCGGAACCCTTTCGACCAGAACTCGGCGCGAGGAGTCACCATCCTCACGATTGGCGACATAGATTTTTTTATTTGGACAGTTGCCGATCTGGATCCAAGAGGTGAGCCGGCCTGAATAGATACCGACGATCTGGGCTGCGGTCAGGTTGTCGAGGCAGGGCTGAGGGAGATTGGCGACGAAGACGATGGGTGAGTAGGCAAAAACCAGCTGCTGCAAACCCCGTTGCTGCTCCTGCGCCGAGAGCGGTCGAGCGCTGCGGGCCAGGGGGGATTCTCCGGCCAGAACCCGCTTGATACCGCCGATGGTGCCGACGCTGGCGGGTACTTCCACCTGCAACCCGGGATGGGCGTCCTCAAAGGCCTTCGCCAGCACCCCCAGCAAGGTCTGGCTGTCTCCGGTGCCTGGAATCGACAAGGTTTCATCGGCAGCGGCTACGCTGGTTGCCGACCAGAACAGCACGGCAAGGCCCAGCAGCATGATTCTCTGCAGCATGCACTCTCCTCCAGGGACAACAACAGCCAGTTGCAAGGTGTCTCCGCAACGGCTTGAAAAAGGCGGGTGATGTACCCGCCATCAGTGCGTCCCAGTTATGCAAAAATCTTTCCATTAAAGGTTTGTTGCAATTTTTGTCCAGTCCGTCGCTGACGGGAAAATATAACCGATTGTAATGATTTGGATAACGCTTGGACCCGCGGTCCGGGGGACTGCTTTGTCCAAGGTCTCCCGGCCTCCTTTCACTGGACGGAGTTGCGTGATATCACCGATCAGGACAGGCAAATGGCCGGTGATAACACGCCACATGCTGGTTAATGCAACAAGGCCGGATGCGCTGCTCGCATCCGGCCTTGTTGTTGTGCGAGTTGCCAGGGTTGCCTCAGACAATACCGTCGTAAAGCACGCTGGTGAGATAACGCTCGCCCGAATCGGGGAGGACCACCACGATCGTCTTGCCTTTGAATTCGGGCAGGGCCGCAAGTCGCACCGCCACCGCCACCGCCGCACCGCAGGAGATGCCGGCGAGGATCCCCTCCTCTTTGGCCAGACGGCGGGCAAAGTCGATCGACTCGTCGTTGCTGACCTGTTCGACCCTATCGACCATGGAAAGGTCGAGGGTGTCGGGGATGAAACCGGCGCCGATCCCCTGGATCTTGTGAGGGCCGGGTTTGAGATCCTGGCCGGCCAGCTTCTGGCTGATTACCGGCGAGTCGGTCGGTTCCACCGCCACCGAAATTATCTGCTTGCCGCGGGTGTTTTTGAAGTAGCGGGAAACCCCGGTGATGGTACCGCCGGTGCCGACCCCGGAGACCAGCACGTCGACATCGCCGTCAGTGTCGTTCCAGATTTCCGGCCCGGTGGTCTGCTCGTGAATCGCCGGATTCGCCGGGTTCTTGAACTGGTGCAGCAGCACGTACTTGTTGGGATCGGAGGCGGCCAACTCCTCGGCGGCGGCGATGGCCCCTCCCATTCCCTTGGCGCCGGGGGTCAGCACCAGATTGGCGCCGAAGGCCTTGAGCACCTTGCGCCGCTCCATGCTCATGGTTTCCGGCATGGTCAGGGTGATGGGAATGCCGCGGGCGGCGGCGACGAAGGCCAGGGCGATGCCGGTGTTGCCGCTGGTCGGCTCGACGATCTCCTTACCCGGGGTCAAGACCCCCCGCTGCTCGGCGTCCCAGATCATCGAGGCGCCGATGCGGCACTTGACCGAGTAGGCCGGGTTGCGCCCTTCGATTTTGGCAAGAATTGTGGCACCGCCGGCCGGGGCCAGGCGATGGAGGCGCACCAGCGGGGTGCGGCCGATGGAGAGAGAGTTGTCGTTGTAGATCTGGGTCATGGCCAAGTCCTTTCGAAAAAGCCGGTGGCAGCCGGGAGTTGTTGAGTCAATCCACTAAAGATTAAGTGACGAAGGTCGATTGGTAAAGCGCGCGGGCCTATTTTCCCGCAGCTTTGGTCAGCCGCAGAGCTGGCGGGCGATCTGTTCGGCGCGCTGCTCCGGGCTTATGATCGGTTGTTCCTCCGCCTGCTGATTAAGATCGATGGCCAGCAACTCCCCAGGGAGCCACTGCTGCCCGTTGGCCGCCGTCTCCGCTGCCACCAGCACGATCAGGCCGGCATCGAGCATCAACTGTGCCACCTCCTGCAGCCGCCGGGACTGCTCCAGCGCCGTCGCCGGAGCGGCCGGGAGATCCCGGTTCAGCCCCTGGGCCAGTTGCTCGCTGGAGAGCAGGACGCTGTGTTTGCCGAGGCTGTGCAGTTTCTTCTCCACCAGGGCAGCCAGGCTCGCCTGTTCGCCGCCGGCCGGGCCGTTGATCCAGAGCAGCTTGGCCTGCTGGCCCTTGAGCTCGGCGCGGCGCTCCCGGTTGAGTTCGAGACTCTGCCAGTCGCTCCCCAGGCGCAGCAGCGGTTGGTGGATCATGCCGGCGGCGACGGTGGCGTTGCTGAGCCGGTCGATGAGGATGAAGGCGCCGGTGCCGCGGTTCTCCCGGTAGGAGTCGAAGGCGATCGGCTTGCCGGCAATAAGGCTGCAGATCCCGACTTCGTTGAGGGCCAGATTGGTTCCCGGCTCCTGCTGCAGGCTGTTGACGTTGACTTTGAACTTGAGCTCGCTCACTTGGGCCGGGGTGACGCTGGAGCCGGCCTTGAGCAGGTAGCTGCGCCCCGGGCTGAGGGGTTCCTCGTGCATCCAGACCAGCTTGGCCTCGAAATGATCGGCCCGGTAGGGGCGCTCTTCGGGGGCGGCGAGCATATCGCCGCGGCTGATGTCGATCTCATCCTCCAGGGTCAGGGTCACCGCCTGGCCGGCCACCGCCCGCTCCAGGTCGCCATCGAGGGTGACGATGCGCGCCACCTTGCTGGTCTGGCCCGAGGCGCTGACCTGCACAAGGTCGCCGGGGTGGATGATCCCCGAGGCGATGGTGCCGCAGAAACCGCGGAAATCGAGATTGGGCCGGTTGACCCACTGCACCCGCATGCGAAAGGGCTGGCCGGCGCTGTTATCGGGCACCTGCACCGACTCCAGGTGCTGCATCAGCGTCGGCCCCTTGTACCAGGGGGTCTTTTCGCTGTGGCTGAGGATGTTGTCCCCCTCCAGGGCCGAGATCGGGATGGCGGCGATATCGGCGAAGCCGAGGCTGGCGGCGAAGGCCTGGTACTCTTTGAGGATCGCCACGAAGCGCTCCTGGCTGTAGTCGACCAGGTCCATCTTGTTGATCGCCAGCACCACGTGGCGGATGCCGACCAGGGAGACCAGGTAGCTGTGGCGGCGGGTCTGGGTCAGCACCCCCTTGCGGGCGTCGATGAGGATCACCGCCACCTGGGCGGTGGAGGCGCCGGTGACCATGTTGCGGGTGTACTGCTCGTGGCCCGGGGTGTCGGCGACGATGAACTTGCGCTTGTCGGTGGAGAAGAAGCGGTAGGCGACATCGATGGTGATCCCCTGCTCGCGCTCGGCCTGCAGGCCATCGAGGAGCAGGGCGTAGTCGATCTTTTCCCCTTGGGTGCCGACCTTTTTGCTGTCGGCTTCCAGAGCGGCGAGCTGGTCCTCGAACACCATCTTCGAGTCCCAGAGCAGGCGACCGATCAGGGTGCTTTTGCCGTCGTCGACGCTGCCGCAGGTGATGAAGCGCAGCAGCGATTTCTCTTCCTGGTTTTTCAGATAAGCCAGGATGTCGCTGGCGATCAGGTCCGATTGGTGAGCCATCAGAAATACCCCTCCTGTTTCTTCTTCTCCATCGACCCGGATGAGTCGTGATCGATCGCCCGGCCCTGGCGCTCCGAGGTGCGGGTCAGCAGCATCTCCTGGATGATCTCCGGCAGCGTGTCGGCGGTCGATTCCACCGCCCCGGTCAGCGGGTAGCAGCCGAGGGTGCGAAAGCGCACCGACTTCATCTCGATCTTCTCCCCGGGCTTGAGCTGCATCCGCTCGTCATCCACCATGATCAGCATGCCGTCCCGTTCCACCACCGGCCGCACCGCCGCGTAGTAGAGGGGAACGATGGGGATCTGCTCCAGGTAGATGTATTGCCAGATATCGAGCTCGGTCCAGTTGGAGAGGGGAAAGGCGCGGATGCTTTCCCCCTTTTTGACCTTGGCGTTGTAGATGTTCCAGAGCTCGGGGCGCTGGCTTTTCGGGTCCCAGCGGTGGGATTCGCTGCGAAAGGAGAAGATCCGTTCCTTGGCCCGGGATTTCTCCTCGTCCCGCCGCGCCCCGCCGAAGGCGGCGTCGAACTTGTATTGGTCCAGCGCCTGCTTGAGCCCCTCGGTTTTCATGATGTCGGTGTGCAGCGCCGAGCCGTGGGAGAAGGGGCCGACCCCCTGGGCCACCCCTTCCGGGTTGATGTGCACCAGCAGCTCGAAGCCACACTCCTTGGCCATGCGGTCGCGAAATTCGATCATCTCCTGAAACTTCCAGGTGGTATCGACGTGCAGCAGCGGAAAAGGGATCTTGGCCGGATAGAAGGCCTTGCGCGCCAGGTGCAGCATCACCGCCGAATCCTTGCCGACGGAGTAGAGCATCACCGGATTCTCGAACTCGGCCACCACCTCCCGCAGGATATGGATGCTTTCGGCTTCGAGCTGTTTCAGGTGGGTCAGTTTGGTGGTCATCGGTTTTATCGTCTCCCCTGCAAATTCCGTTTACTTCCTATGCAAGCCACATTCTTTGTGCTCCGGATTCTCCCACCACCAGCGCCCGGCCCGCGCTTGCTCTCCCGGTTGGATCGCCCGGGTGCAGGGGGCGCAGCCGATGGAGGGGTAGCCTTGGCTGTGCAGGCGGTTGACCGGGATGCGCTGCGCCTTGGCGTAGTCCCAGACTTGGGCCTCGCTCCAGGCCGCCAAAGGGTTGATCTTGACCATGCCGCCGTGGGCCTCGTCGATTTCCAGCGGCGCCAGGGCGGCGCGGGTCACGCTCTGCTCGCTGCGCAGGCCGGTGATCCAGCCGCTAAGGCCGGCCAGCGCCCGCCCCAGCGGTTCGACCTTGCGGATGCGGCAGCACTGGTGGCGATTCTCCAGGCTCTCGCGAAAGGAGAACAGCCCTTTTTCCCGCTCCAACTGCTCGACCGCGGCGCGCTCGGGGAAATACCAGTCGATGCTCACCCCATAACGCTCCCGCACCGCCTCGGCCACCTCGTAGGTCTCCTCGTTGAGGCGGCCGGTGTCGAGGGCGAAGATGCGGGTCTCGGGGGCGATCTGCTGCAGCAGGTCGATGATCACCACATCCTCGACGCTGAAGGAGCAGGCCAGGGCCACCGGGCCGGCGGCGGCCTTCAGGCCGGCGCGCAGGATGCTGGCGGCATCGGCAGCAGCGACTCGTGGCAGCTTGATCGGGGCGGTTGTGCTCATGGTTCGACTCCTTGACGTAGGTTTTTAGATATGCAGGCCGAGCAGTGGCCAGATCAGCCAGGCCGAGGCCAGAAACAGCAGCCAGGCGAACAGCTGGATAATCAATCCCGGCAGAATCATTTCGCGGATATTCAGAAAGCCCGAAGAGAAGACGATGGCGTTGGCCGGGGTCCCCATTGGCAGGCAGAAGGCGAGGCCAGCGGGGAGGGCGATGGCCAGGGTCATCACCCGCGGGTCGATCCCCATGCTCTGCTCCAGGCTCATGCCGATCGGCATCAGAATGGCGATCACCGCGGCGTTGCTGATGCATTCGGTCAGCAGCAGCGAGAGCAGGGAGATGATGGCGATGACCAGAAACGGCGAGTCGGCCAGGCCGGAAAGGCCCTGATCGGCCAGCCACTTGGCGGCGCCGCTCTTCTCCAGCGCCGAAGCCAGGGTGATGGCGCCGCCGTACATCAGAATCACCCCCCAGTTGACGTACTCTTCGATCGCCTGCCAGGAAACTACCCGGAAAACGAACAGGGCGCCGACCGCCAATAGGCCAATGCTGGCCAGGCCGAATTGTTTGCCGAGAAAGACCCAGGCGAGGATGGTCAGCACCATGATCGCAGCGACGATCTGCTCGTTGAAGCTGATCCGCCCCATCTGCAGTCGCTGCCGGCGCAGCGACTGCAGACCGACCTCGACGCTGGTGATATCCCGGGGAAACAGCTTGAGCAGCAGCACAAAGCCGAGCAGCAGCAGCGGAATGACGATCGGCAGGGCGGCGGCCATCCATTCGAAGAAACTGAAATCCTTCCCCGTCGCTTCCCGCAGCATCCCCACCGCCAGCGGCGCCCGGGCGCCACCGAGAAAGGTGGCAATGCCGCCGATGACGCAGCCCCAGGCAATCGCCAGGTAGAGCAGCTTGCCGTAGCTGCTGCGCCCGGGAGGCAATTCGAGACTGCGGCTGATCTCCACCACCACCGCGAACATCATCGCCGCCACGGCGTGCTCGCTCATGACGAAGGAGAGCAGCGCCGAGGCCAGAAAGACTGTCAGAGCCAGACTGGTCGGGGTGCGGCCAAAGCGCACCAGCAGGGTTCTGGCCAAACGGGTGGAGAGGCCGCTGCCGGTCATCACCGCGGCCAGCACGAAGGCGCTGAGGATGAAAAAGACCGCCTCGTTGCCGAACAGGGCGTAGGTTTTTTTCGCCTCCATGATCCCCAGCACCGGGATCGCCGCCATCGCCACCAGCGAGGTGACCGCCAAGGGGATCAGGTTCGAGACCCAGAGCACCACGCAGAAGCCGAAGACCAGCAGCGCATGGTAGCCCTGGTGGGAGAGCCCGGCTGGGGGCGAGAGGCAGAACAGGATGGCGGTGGTGATCAGCAGGCCGGCGATCACCTGGTAGCGCAGGGTACGGTCGGCAAGAATTCGCCAAAGCGGCCGACGGTCGATTTTCAGCGGTTTGTCGAGCAGTATCGGTTCCATTACAGCCCCGCCGATTCGAAGGAGTCGGCCACTTCCCGTACCCGCAGCAGGCGGCGCAGGTCCGAGGTGGTGCGCAGGCGGGCATCGTCCACCCGTTCGAGCAGGGCGCCGACCCCCCGAGGCTTGGGTGGAGGGGTCAGTGGGGTGGTCAGTTCAAGCAGCGGGCGCAGCGGCTTGAGTGCCACCTTGTGTCGCCGCCAGCTGCGTTGCAGCTGCTTGAAGCTGGCGGCCAGGGTGTTTTGCGGCAGCTTGGCGGGGACCCCCTCAAGGCTGAACAGGGGAACGATGCCCGCCTGCGCCAGGGTCTCGGCCAGAGCTTCGTTCTGGGCCAAAGCGGGGAGGGTGGCGAGCACCGACCACTGCGGGAAGACCGTGCGGGCATAGTCGAGGGCGGCCCACTGCGGCGACTCGACTTCGGTCAAGGGGAGTTCCAGCAGATCGAGGCCGGAAGCGTAAGCCCGGTCGATCAGGTCGGCTGGGGGGAGGAACTCGAAGCGCCCGAGCAGGTAGCCGCGGAAATTTTTCTTCAGCTGCCGCACCAGCTCTTCCCCGAGTAGGAACTCTTCGGCTGTGGCGAAGCGCAGCCAAAATAGATCGGCTGGTTTCTGGCAATCACTTTCGAAGATGGTTTCCAGGGTCGGCCGCAGCGGCAGCTCGCTCGCCACCAGAAAGACCTGATCGACCCGACGCAGTTCGCCAGCCGCGGCTGGACGTGGCGGCTGATTGCGAAGCTGGGCGAGTCTCTGCAGGTCAAGGTGCATCGGTCGGAAATCCTTGGGTGGAAGGGTTAAACCCCGTTGTGCGACTGTTGATTGACGTGAATCGAAGCCTATACTAACTCATGCAAACTGGTCAAGAATAAAAATGATGTTTTTCAACGGTAAGTTTAGTTGTCTGGTGTAGATATACTTGGGTGCCTGTTTTATGGGCACTGCTGCCCAAGGTTTGGGCGATCGAACCGGGATCGATTTTTGGCTTCTATCTGTAACTCGCTGAACTTCGGTTGATTTATCTTCCGGCATAAGGCTTGAAAGGGCTTGCTCCTTTGATGCGCGGCAACGATGCCGTAGCCAAGCTGACGAGGAGGTCGGAAGTCGATGGAAACCACAGTGGAATCCTTGCGCCATGGCGGCGACGTGTTGTTTCTCATGCTCGGTGCGGTCATGGTCTTCGCCATGCACGCCGGGTTCGCCTTTCTCGAAGTCGGCACGGTTCGCAAAAAGAGCCAGGTCAACAGCTTCGTCAAAATCCTCAGTGACTGGTCGGTTTCGACCGTGGTCTATTTCCTCATCGGTTATCCCATCGCCTACGGCGTGCACTTTTTTCATCCCGCGGGGGAGTTGCTCGGCGGCAACCAGGGCTTCGAACTGGTGCGTTTCTTCTTCCTGCTTTGTTTCGCTGCCTGCATCCCGGCGATCATTTCCGGCGGCATCGCCGAGCGGGCCCGTTTCTGGCCCCAGGTTTTCGCCGGGGCGATTTTCGCCGGCATTACCTACCCGATCTTCGAGTCGGTGATCTGGGGGCAGAACAGCCAGGGACTGCAGGGCTTTTTCGAATCAACCTTCGGCGCTCCCTTTCATGATTTTGCCGGCAGCGTGGTGGTTCATTCCATGGGCGGCTGGATGGCCCTGCCAGCGGTGCTGATCCTCGGCCCCCGTCTGGGGCGCTTCGTCGGCCGCCGCAGCCAGCCGATTCCGGTCAGCAATATCCCCTTTCTGGCTCTGGGGAGCTGGATTCTGGCCATCGGCTGGTTCGGCTTCAACGTCATGAGCGCGCAAAACCTGGCAGGGGTCTCCGGTCTGGTGGCGGTCAACTCCCTGATGGCCATGGTCGGCGGGGTACTGTTCGCCCTGGTCGCCGGCCGCAATGACCCCGGTTTCGTCCACAACGGCGCCTTGGCCGGCCTGATCGCCATCTGCGCCGGCTCCGACCTGGTACATCCTTTGGCGGCCTTTCTGATGGGCGGCATCGCCTCGCTGATTTTTGTCTATGGATTTCAGTGGGAACAGGAAAAGCTGCGGATCGACGATGTGCTCGGGGTCTGGCCGCTGCACGGGGTCATCGGGACCTGGGGAGGAATCGCTGCGGGGATTTTCGGTCAGCCGTTTTTCGGCGGCATGGGAGGGGTGAGTTTTTTCAGTCAGTTGGCTGGCAGCCTGCTGGCCGTGGTCTATGCGCTGGTCACCAGCGCGGTGGTCTATCTCTTGATCAAAAAACTATTCGGCTTCCGGCTTGATGACGAGGCCCAGTTTGCCGGCGCCGACCTTAGCATCCATCACATCGGCGCCTACCCGGAAGAGCATCTGAAATAAAACGCCCCCGCGGTTGACGGGGTGGGGGGCAGCGACTACACTGCAATTAAGTTTGGATGGACACCGCTGTTGCGGTCCCGGGAAGCCGGTCACGGCTTCCCCATTCGCCCTGGACGACTTACCCTCCTGGTCTCCAGGGCTTTTTTTGCCCAAAAAGCATGGCCCCCGAGTTCGCCAGAACCGGGGGCCATGCTTTTATTTAATTTGTCGTACGGGATGAGCCGCACTGCCCCTTGTCTCTAAAGTGTCGCCTGCATTTTGAGGGGTTGGGTGCTCAAGCGCCGCAGGTTGATTTTTTCCTGGTCGACCAGTTGGGCAAAGGTATGACGATCCAGGATCGAGAGCATTTCCTGGCGGACTTCCTTCCAGGCACCATGAAGCGGGCAGAACATATCCCGCTCGCAGCCTTCGCCTTCGATCAGGCATTGGTTGAGGTGGATCGGACCTTCCTCGGCCTGAACGATGTCCAGCAGGGTGATTTCCTGGGGAGACTTGACCAGATAGAACCCGCCGCCGACCCCCCGCTGGGAACCGACGATGCCGGCCTTGATCAGCGGTTGGAGGATTTTGGTCAGAAATGCCGGGGTGATATCCTGGGTACGGCAGATGTCCTTTTTCAGTACGATCTCCCCCCGGGGCTGTTTCGAAAGGTGGAGAACCGCCCGAATGGCGTATTCCGTCGCGCGGGTAATAATCAAGGCAGACCTCCTGATAATAGTTGACTCTCTCAGTAATGCTTACCCTCAGATGCCGGAGTTGTCAACCATAAAGCCGAAAAAACAGCTATTTCAGTCAGAGCTCGGCCGCTTGACAGCCAAGGGTAATGGAGGCAGAATCCCGGTGAATTTCTCCCGAGACGGATTTCTTATGGATATTCAGCAGAGCAGAGCTCTGGTTGTTGGCCGCTTCGCCCCCAGCCCCACTGGGCCCTTGCATTTCGGCTCGCTGGTGGCAGCGGTGGGAAGCTATTGCCTGGCCCGCAAGGCGGGGGGGCGCTGGCTGCTGCGGATGGAGGATCTCGATGGCCCGCGGGTGGTTCCCGGAGCCGCGGAGGGGATTTTACGCGCCCTCGAAACCCTCGGCTTCGAATGGGACGGCGAGGTGCTGTGGCAGAGCCGTCGCGGCCCGGTGTACGAAGCGGCGCTGGAGCAATTGCGCCGCCGGGGGTTGGTTTTTGACTGCGGCTGCAGCCGCAAGGAGGTGCTGGCCAGCGCTCCCCATGCCGGCGAGGAAGGGCCGATTTATCCCGGCACCTGTCGCAGCGGGCTCGGCGACGGGCGCAAACCCCGGGCGCTGCGGTTGCGGGTTCCGGAGCAGCAGGTGGTGTTTAGCGACGGGCTGTTCGGTCTGCAGGAGCAGCATCTGGCCTCGGCGGTAGGGGATTTTGTGCTGCGCCGCGCCGATGGCCTGTTCGCCTATCAGTTGGCAGTGGTGGTGGACGATGCCGCTTCGGGCGTCACCCAGGTGGTGCGGGGTGCTGATCTGCTGACCTCGACCCCCCGGCAGATCTATCTGCAGGCCTGCCTCGACTATCCCCATCCCCACTATGTTCATCTGCCTCTGGTGCTGGCCGCCGACGGCGACAAAGTCAGCAAGCGGCATGGCACTCTGGAGCTGAATCTGGCCGCAAGGGGAGGGCTGCTGCTCTGGCAGGCGCTGCGGTTTCTCGGCCAGACGGTCCCTGGGGAGTTGCGGGCGGCCCCGCCTGGTCAGCTGCTGGAGTGGGGGCGGCGCAATTTCGACCTGGCCATGGTGCCATCGCATGCCCGGCCTCTCGACCCGCTCGATCCGGTCCATTAATTTCCGGGCAAATGTCGCTGCAAGAAGACTTGGCCTGGAGTTCGTCTTCTGTTAGGGTTGCACATATCTTCAGGGGGCATCACTCCTGAAGGCTGTTGTCTTGATCGACTGTCCTTTCCCCCTGGAGGTTTTCATGATTCGCTGCGTTCTTCTGTCGCTTTTGACCGCCCTGCTGTTGGCCGGTTGTGGTGGCTATTACAAAATTCCGAAAAAAGAGTATCAGGAGAGGGTCCAGACCCTGGGGGTGCTGCCGATCCTGGTCGATGGCGACTCGACTATTCTGCGTCCCGATCGGGCCGAAGTGCTCGATCTGCTGCGGCGCATGAGCAGTGGCCGGGAAAGCCGACTGATTGAAATCCTGCGTCAGGAAAAGGCTTATTTCGACATTCGCGTCGTGGCAGGAGAGCCCGAGGCGCTGTTTAGCCGCCTGGTCCTCAACCGCGCTCTGCGCGGCGAGGGGGACAAGCTTTACCGGCGCTACCAGTTCAACGGCCAGGCAGCTGCGGAACTGGCCCGGGACAATGGGGTCGATGCGCTGCTGGTGATCGTGCTCAACGGCGTGGTGCGGCCGGAAAAACGCTGGGATAATCCGCCGACCACCTTTCTCAAAACCGACTTCAATTCGATTCAGGCCACCGCATCGGTGGTTCTCCCCTCCGGGGAGTTGGCCTGGGAGTATCCTGGCAGCGGGGACGGCGTCCTAGCCCTGCAGTACCCGGATTTCGTCGAAGCCAAGTACAACAAGACCGATCAGGTCAAGACCAAGGATATCTCCCTGGTCGGTCTGGAGCGGACCCTGGTGGAGCGGGAAAAAGCCCTGTTGGGTGGCACCAGCTTCCCCTTCGTCTACCGCTTGCTGTTCGAAGAAATTTCTTCGGCCCTCAAGCCTGGCTTTTTCAGCCCGCTGAGCAGCAAGCCGGCGCAGCCCGCCGCCCAACCGCAATAACGCCCATCCTGTGCCGCGCCGCCATTTGTCTCGGCGGCGCGGTGCGGAATGAGCAGGTTTTACGCCCAATCGGCAAATATCCGATTGACAGCACCCTGTAAAGGATGTAGAAGAAAAAAGTAACGATCCTGTCCGGTACCCCCAGAAGTCTAAACTCCTGAAGAATTCCCCATATAAAATCCCGAATTCGCAATTTGACAAAGAGATAAGATGCAGCTTGGCGCCCCTGGGCGACCGGTTCCCTCTGGCGGGTTTTCCGCTTCTGAGAATAGACCCTCCGCGCCAGCCCGCTCTTTTTAGCCGATCCCCAAATCCAATACTCGCCCCAACGACCCACCTTAGACCGGCCGGTCACGGAAGGGGTCTTGTCGATGCGCATTGCGCGTGCCGCGCCCCGAGTCCAGCCCCGCCGAGGAGAAAACATGAACCTGAAGGAACTCAAAGAAAAAAAAGCCACCGAAATTGCCGCCCTGGCAAAGGAGATGAAGGTCGAGGGGGCTTCGGGAATGCGCAAGCAGGACCTGATCTTCGCGATTCTCAACGCCACCGCTGAGAAGAACGGCGCCATTTTCGGCGAAGGGGTGTTGGAAATTCTTCCCGACGGTTTCGGCTTTTTGCGGGCTCCCGATGCCAACTATCTCCCCGGTCCCGACGATATCTACGTCTCGCCGTCGCAGATCCGCCGCTTCAATCTGCGTACCGGCGACACCGTCTCCGGCCAGATCCGCCCCCCCAAGGAGGGTGAGCGATACTTCGCCCTGCTGAAGGTCTCCGAAGTCAACTTCGAAGACCCGCTGGTGGCCCGGGACAAGACCCTGTTCGACAACCTCACCCCTCTCTATCCCGAAGAGCGGTTGGTGCTGGAAACCACCCCCGACAACCTGTCGGCCCGGGTTATTGACCTCGCCACTCCGGTCGGCAAGGGGCAGCGGGCCCTGATCGTCGCTCCGCCGCGCACCGGCAAGACCATGCTGTTGCAGAATATCGCCAACTCCATCACCGAAAATCACCCCGAAGTCTACCTGATCGTGCTGCTCATCGACGAGCGCCCGGAAGAGGTCACCGACATGTCCCGCAACGTCAAGGGGGAGGTTATCTCCTCGACCTTCGACGAGCCGGCGACCCGCCACGTCCAGGTGGCCGAGATGGTCATCGAAAAAGCCAAGCGTCTGGTCGAGCATAAGCGCGACGTGGTGATTCTGCTCGACTCCATCACCCGCCTGGCCCGTGCCTACAACACCGTGGTTCCGCCCTCGGGGAAGATTCTCTCCGGTGGTGTCGACTCCAACGCCCTGCACAAGCCCAAGCGCTTCTTCGGCGCCGCCCGCAATATCGAAGAGGGTGGCAGCCTGACCATTATCGCCACCGCCCTGATCGATACCGGCAGCAAGATGGACGAGGTCATTTTCGAGGAGTTCAAGGGGACCGGAAATCTTGAGCTGGTGCTTGACCGCCGGTTGGTGGAGAAACGCACTTTTCCGGCTATCGACATCAACAAGTCGGGAACCCGTCGCGAGGAGCTGCTGGTTGACAAGACCAGCCTGCAGCGGATCTGGCTGCTGCGCAAGGTGTTGACCTCGATGAACGTGGTCGACAGTATGGAGTTTCTGCTCGACAAGCTGGGCGAGTCCAAGACCAATCAGGGGTTCCTTGATTCGATGAACCGCTAGGACGGTTTTCGAGAAAGCCCTTGCATATTGAGGGCAAAAATGCTATTTACCCCTTTTGCTCACACCCATTACACGGCCTGTACCCGCCAGGCTCAAGGAGATTAAAATGAAAGAAGGCATCCACCCCACATACGAAGCGATCTCCATTCGCTGCCACTGCGGCAGTGAGTTCGCGACCCGCTCCACCAAAGGCGGCAAGGAGATCTTTACCGAGGTCTGCTCCCAATGCCACCCCTTCTACACCGGCAAGCAGAAGCTGATGGATACCGCCGGCCGCATCGACCGCTTCCGCAAGCGGTACGGACAGGCCGCCGCATCGACTGCTTCCGAGAGCGATACGGACAAGGCTTAATTAAAGACCCCAGGCGGCCCTTCGGGGCCGCCTCTTTTTTCCTCTCGGGCAGTACGGCCAGGCCTGTCCTGCCATTGTGACCAGGCTCCGCGGGGCAACCGAGGGACATCATGCTTGTTCAACTGCTTACCCATACCCCCGATCCCGAAGCGGTGGTCGCCGCTGCGGCTCGGCTCTGCTATTCCCCCTCCAGCATTGATCAGTTGTTGGAAAAGAGTCGGGTCGACCGCGACGAACTGCTGCGAAAAATCCTCTCCCTCGGCCACACCTCGGTTCTCGAACACGCCAATTTCACCTTCGGTATCGAAGGGATCAGCCGGGCCTGTTCCCATCAGCTGGTGCGGCATCGGCTCGCCTCCTATGCCCAGCAGAGCCAGCGCTATGTCTCCCACAAGGAGCGCTTCGCCGCGGTGACCCCGCCGAGCATCGAGCAGCGTCCGGAATTGCTGCAGCGCTACCAGAGTCTGTTCGATGACATCCACAGTCTTTATCGCCAGCTGATCGACGCCGGAGTGCCGGCGGAGGACGCCCGCTTCGTCCTCCCCAACGCCGCCCAGACCAAATTGGTGCTGTCGATGAATGCCCGGGAACTGCTGCACTTTTTTAATCTGCGCTGTTGCCGGCGGGCCCAGTGGGAAATCCGCGCCATGGCCAAGGAGATGCTGCGCCTGGTGCGACCGGTCGCACCGCTGATCTTCGCCCAGGCCGGCCCCGGTTGTCTGCAGGGGGCCTGTCCGGAAGGGGCCATGAGCTGCGGAGCCATCAAGGCGGTTCGCCAGGAATACGCCGACCTTTAACTACTTTGCGCGGTGCCTGCTTTTGACCGGTGCCGTGTGTCCCGAGAATCCCTTATGTTTGCAAAGCTTGAAGGTGTCGTTGATCGTTTCCGGGAAGTGGAAGGCCTGCTCTCCGATCCGTCGATCATGTCCAACCAGGAAAAGTTCCGTGGCCTGAGCAAGGAGCACGCCGACCTCTCCGACGTGGTGGAGACCTATGCTCGCTACTGCAAGGTCAGCGAAGAGATTGAGGGCAACCGTGAGTTGCTGCGGGACTCCGATCCGGACATGCGGGAGATGGCCAAGGCTGAACTCCCCGGGCTGGAGACGCTGAAAGAGGAGCTGGCCAAGCAGCTCAAGCTGCTGATGCTTCCCAAGGATCCCAACGACGACAAGAACGTCATCCTCGAGGTTCGCGCCGGCACCGGCGGCGACGAGGCGGCGCTGTTCGCCGGTGACCTCTTCCGCATGTACTGCCGCTATGCCGATGGCAAGAGCTGGCGGGTGGAGATCATGAGCGAGTCCGAGTCCGAGTCCGGCGGCTTCAAGGAAGTGATCGCCCTGGTCAGTGGCCAGCGGGTTTACTCGCGCCTCAAGTACGAAAGCGGCACCCACCGGGTGCAGCGGGTTCCGGCCACCGAGGCCCAGGGGCGCATTCACACCTCGGCCTGCACTGTGGCTGTACTCCCCGAGGCCGAGGACGTCGATATCCTGATCGACCCGAGTGATCTGCGTATCGATGTCTACCGGGCCTCCGGCGCTGGCGGCCAGCATGTCAACAAGACCGAATCGGCGGTGCGCATCACCCATCTCCCCACCGGGGTAGTGGTCGCCTGCCAGGATGAGAAATCCCAGCACAAGAACAAGGCCAAGGCGATGAAGGTGCTCTCCTCGCGGATTCTGGATGCCCGGCGAGCCGAGCAGGATGCCAGGACCGCGGCCGATCGCAAGAGTCAGGTCGGCAGCGGCGACCGCAGCGAGCGGATCCGCACCTATAATTTTCCGCAGGGGCGCTGCACTGACCACCGCATCGGCCTGACCCTCTACCGGCTGGAAGCGATCATGCAGGGGGATCTGGATGAAGTCGTCGATTCCCTGACCACCCATTACCAATCCGAATCGATGTCGGGGCAGGAGTCCTAAGTTTGACCGAGGTCTGGACGGTGCTCAAGGTTCTGCAATGGACCGCTGGCTATTTCAGTGACAAGGGGATCGAAGGGGGGCGGCTCGATGCCGAATTGCTGCTCAGTGATACCCTTAAGCTTGACCGGGTTGGACTCTATCTTAATTACGATCGGCCGCTCAGCGCTGGCGAACTGGAAACCTTCCGCGCCGCGGTCGGCCGGCGGGCCAAGCGGGAGCCGTTGCAGTATATCCGCGGTCAGGCCGAGTTCTGGTCGTTGCCGTTCACGGTGAACCCGGCGGTGCTGATTCCCCGGCCAGATACCGAAGTGCTGGTCGAAGAGGCGCTGAAACGGATTGCCGGGCCCGTTCGGATTCTGGACGTCGGTACCGGCAGCGGCGCCATCGCCATCGCCCTGGCCCATGAACAGCCCGAAGCCAGTGTCGAGGCTGTCGATCTCTCCGCCGAAGCTCTGGCCGTGGCCCAAGGCAACGCCGAACGTAATGGCGTGGCCGCCCGGGTGACCTTAAGACAAGGGGATTTGCGGCAGCTGCAAGGGGCAGGCTACGATCTGGTGGTTTCCAACCCGCCCTACATTCCCAGCGCAGATCTGGCTGGTTTAATGCCGGAGGTCCGGGAGTTTGAACCGCTGCTGGCTCTCGATGGTGGCGACGACGGTCTATTTTGCTACCGGTTACTGGCTGCCCAGGCGAGCGCGCTGCTCAAGCCCGGTGGCTGGTTGCTGCTCGAGGTCGGTATCGACCAGGCGGCCGGCGTGACCGAATTGCTGCAGGGTGCCGGTCTGGTCGATATTTTCACCCGGGCCGATTACGCCGGGGTTGCGCGGGTGGTCGGCGGCCAACTCGCTGGCTGATTTTCGTATCAAGGGTCAAGGAGACGTTGCGTGGAAAAAATCGTTATTCGTGGTGGCAACCGGCTCAAAGGGGATGTGCAGGTCAGTGGAGCCAAGAACTCGGCATTGCCGTTGCTCTTCGCCACCCTGCTTGCCCCCGGCGTGCACCGGGTCTCCAACGTGCCGCAGTTGCGGGATATCACCACCGTCGAGAAGGTGCTGAGCATTCTTGGCGCCCATGTTATCCGGGACGGTGACGTTTTCAGCGTCGATGCCAATGCCATCGAAAGCATCGAGGCCCCCTATGATCTGGTGCGGACCATGCGCGCCTCGGTGCTGGTCCTCGGCCCGCTGCTGGCCCGTCTCGGCCATGCCCGGGTCAGTCTTCCCGGCGGCTGCGCCATCGGCGCCCGGCCGATCAACCTGCACCTCAAAGGGCTCGAGGCCCTGGGGGCGAAAATCTCCCTCGACCACGGCTACATCGAGGCCCGGGCCAAGCGTCTGCGCGGCGCCCGCATCTATCTCGACACCCCCACCGTCGGCGGCACCGAGAACCTGATGATGGCCGCGGCCCTGGCCCGAGGCACCACCCTGCTGGAGAACGCCGCCCGTGAGCCGGAGATCGTCGAACTGGCCGAGGCCCTCAATAAAATGGGGGGGAAGGTCGACGGGGCGGGGAGCGATACCATCACCATCGAAGGGGTCGACGAACTCAAGCCCCTCATTCATTCGGTGATGCCCGACCGCATCGAGGCCGGCACCTTCATGATCGCCGCCGCCATCACCCGCGGCGATGTGCGGGTGATCGGCGCTCTGCCCCATCATCAGGAAGCCCTGATTGCCAAATTGCGCGAAGCCGGGGCCGAGTTGATCGAGGAAGCTGGCGCGATACGGGTCAAGGGGCCGCGTAAAATCCTGCCGGTGGATATCAAGACCCGCCCCCATCCTGGTTTCCCCACCGATATGCAGGCCCAGTTCATGGCCCTGATGGCCCTGGCCGGCGGCTCCAGTGTGATTTCCGAAAACGTCTTCGAAAACCGTTTCATGCATGTCTGCGAACTGCAACGGATGGGGGCCGACATCACCATCGAGGGCCACGCCGCCACCGTCAAGGGGGTGAAATCTCTCTGCGGCGCTCCGGTCATGGCCACCGACCTGCGGGCCAGCGCCTCGCTGATTCTGGCCGGACTGGCGGCGGATAACACCACCGAGGTTTCGCGCATCTATCACCTCGACCGCGGTTATGAGCGGATCGAGACCAAGCTCAAGGCCCTGGGCGCCGATATCGAGCGGGTGAAAGAATAACCGCAAAGGATAGCTGGAATGAGTGATTACATTACCTTCGCCCTCCCCAAGGGGCGGATCATGCAAGACTCCATGGAACTGTTCGCCAAGATCGGCATCACCTGCCCGGAGATGGAGTCGGGGAGCCGCAAGCTGGTGTTCGAGAACCATGAGACCAAGTTCCGCTTCATGGCGGTGCGGGCCACCGACGTGCCGACCTATGTTGAATATGGCTGCGCCGATCTCGGCGTGGTCGGCAAGGACACCTTGCTGGAGCAGGGGAAAGATCTCTACGAGCCCCTCGATCTCAAGTTTGGCTACTGCCGCATGGTGGTTGCCGAGCCCAAAGCGCTGCGGGAAGGGGATGATCCGGCCAACTGGTCGAATATCCGCGTCGCCACCAAGTATCCCAACGTCACCGAGCGCTTTTTCGCCGCCAAGGGGATTCAGGTCGAGCTGATCAAGCTCTATGGCTCCATCGAGCTGGCGCCGTTGGTCGGGCTCTCCGAGCGCATCGTCGACCTGGTCTCCACCGGCGCCACCCTGAAGGAGAACGGCATGGTCGAGGTAGAGACCATCGCCGAGGTCACCAGCCGGCTGATCGTCAACCGCGCCAGCCTCAAGACCAAGCACCAGCGTATCTCCCAGATTATCGCAGGGCTGGAGCGGGTCATCGGCGACGAAGTGCGACTTTCCAAATAACCGGCAGGGAGTTTTTATGATTCAACTGTTGCGGTTTTCCGATCCAGGTTTTGAAGCGGCCTTTGCCGCCATCGTCACCCGTGGCGAATCGGCCCAGGCCGATGTCGAGGGGGTGGTGCGGGGGATCATCGCCGATGTGCGCCAGCGCGGCGATGCGGCCCTGATCGACTACACCGCCCGCTTCGACCGTTTGCAGCTGACGGCCGAAACGCTCCAGGTCACGGACGCGGAGATTGAAACCGCCTGTGGCCAGGTCAGCGCCACCTCCATGGCCGCCCTTGAACTGGCCGCCGAGCGGATCGCCGCTTATCACCGCAAGCAGAAGACCGAGACCTGGCTCTCCACCGACGAGGAAGATGTGCTGCTCGGGCAGATGGTGCGGCCGCTGGATCGGGTCGGCATCTACGTTCCCGGCGGCAAGGCCTCCTACCCCTCCTCGGTGCTGATGAACGCCATTCCCGCCAAGGTGGCAGGGGTCGGCGAAGTGGTGATGGTGGTCCCCATGCCCGGCGGCGAGATCAATCCCCACGTGCTGGCCGCGGCCCGCATCGCCGGGGTCGATAAAATTTTCAAAGTCGGCGGCGCCCAGGCCGTCGCCGCCCTGGCGTATGGCACCGCCAGCGTACCCCGGGTCGATAAGATCACCGGCCCCGGCAATATCTATGTCGCCACCGCCAAGCAGTTCGTCTTCGGTCAGGTCGATATCGACATGATCGCCGGCCCCAGCGAGATTCTGGTGATCAACGACGGCAGCGGCAACCCGGCCCACATCGCCGCCGATCTGCTCTCCCAGGCCGAGCACGACGAGCTCGCCTCCTCGGTACTGATCACCACCGATGCCGCCTTTGCCGAGCAGGTGCGGGTCGAGGTCGAGGCGCAATTGGCCACCCTGTCCCGTCAGGCCATCGCCCGCCAGTCGATCGACCGCTTCGGCGCCGTCATTCTGGCCCAGGATCTGGACGAGGCGATCGCCTTCTCCAACCGCATCGCTCCCGAGCATCTGGAGCTGGCGGTCGACAACCCTTTCGCGATTTTGCCGAAGATCCGCCACGCCGGGGCAATTTTTATGGGGCACCATACCCCTGAGGCCGCCGGCGATTACCTGGCCGGCCCCAACCACACCCTGCCGACCGGCGGCACGGCGCGGTTTTTCTCGCCGCTGGGGGTCGAGGATTTCGTCAAGAAATCGAGCATCGTCTCCTTCAGCCAGGCGGGGTTGCAGCGTCTCGGCGCCTCGATCGTGCATATCGCCGAACTCGAAGGGCTCGAGGCCCACGCCAAGTCAGTTTCGATCCGACTGGAAAAATAACCTGTTTGTAGGGGCGAATCTTGTATTCGCCCAGGGCGATCACAAGGATCGCCCCTACCGTTACAATTTGGAGGTTTTCATGGCCCGCAGCGCCACTATCGACCGCCAGACCAGCGAGACCCAGATCAAGCTCAGCCTTGAGCTCGATGGCAAGGGTATCGGGCAGATTTCCACTCCGGTTCCTTTCATCGACCACATGCTGACCCTGCTCGCCCGCCACGGCTTTTTCGACCTCAGCGTCGAGGCCAATGGCGATATCGAGATCGACGCCCACCACACCGTCGAAGACCTGGGGATCTGCCTCGGTGAGGCCTTTAAAAAAGCCCTCGACGACAAGGCCGGCATCCGCCGCTTCGGCCGCGCCACTATGCCGATGCACGAGACGCTGGCTTCGGTGGTCATCGATTTCTCCGGCCGGCCGTTCCTGGTCTTCAACGTCGATCTCCCCAAGGCCAAGGTCGGCAATTTCGACACCGAGTTGGTGGAGGAGTTTTTCGTCGCCTTTTGCAACCATGCCGGGGCCAATGTCCACGTCAACCTCGCCTATGGTGACAATCTGCACCACATTATTGAGGGGATCTTCAAGGCCTTTGGCCGCGCCCTCGACGAGGCGACCAGTTTCGACCCGCGCATCGAAGGGGTGCTCTCCACCAAGGGGAAGCTCGAATAGCATGATCAACATCATCGACTACGAGATGGGCAACCTGCGCAGCGTCGCCAAGGCCTTCGAATCCCTCGGCTTTGCGGTGCGGGTCAGCGCCGATCCCAAGGATATCGCCAGCGCCGATAAGCTGGTTCTGCCCGGCGTTGGCGCCTTTCGTGATTGCATCCACAACCTACGTCAGGGGGGCTTTGTCGAGCCGCTGCTGGAGCATGTCGCCGCCGGCAAGCCGCTGCTCGGGATCTGCGTCGGCATGCAGATGCTCTTCGACGAGAGCGAAGAGTTCGGCTGTCACCAGGGGCTGGGGCTGATTCCAGGCAAGGTGGTGCGTTTCCCGGCCGGCATGGTCGAGGGTGGCGAGCGGCTCAAAGTCCCGCACATGGGCTGGAATAATCTCGACCTGCACCGCCCGGCGCCGATCTTCATGGGGGTGGCCGACCGCAGCTTCGTCTATTTCGTCCACTCCTATTACTGCGCCGCCGAGCGGCCCGAGGATGTCGCCGCCAGTTGTCGCTATGGCGAGGTCGAGTTCGCCGCGGCCCTGTGGCGCGACAACCTCTTCGCCACGCAATTTCACCCGGAGAAGAGCCAGAGCGTCGGCCTCTCCATCTTCAAAAATTTCGGAGAACTGTAAATGATTGTCATCCCCGCCATCGATCTGAAGGAAGGCAAGTGTGTCCGTCTCGAACAGGGACTGATGGAGAAGGACACCGTCTACGGTCACGACCCCGCCGCCCAGGCCCTTATCTGGCAGCAGCAAGGGGGAGAGTTGCTGCATATCGTCGACCTCGACGGCGCCTTCGCCGGGGTTCCCCGCAACAAGGAAGCGATCGAGGCGATCGTCAAGGCCATCGACATCCCCACCGAGCTTGGCGGCGGCATCCGTGATCTGGCCACCATCGAGGCTTACCTCTCCCTCGGGATCGACCGGGTCATTCTCGGCACCGTCGCCAAGGAAAACCCCGCACTGGTCAAGGAGGCCTGTCGGCTTTTTCCCGGCCGGATCGTGGTCGGTATCGACGCCAACAACGGCTTCGTCGCCGTGCGCGGCTGGGCCGAGGTTACCGAGAAAAAGGCGACGGAGATGGCCAAGGAGCTGGAAGGCTTCGGCGTCTCGGCCATCATTTACACCGATATCGCCCGCGACGGCATGATGCAGGGGCCCAACCTCGAGGCGACCAAGGCTCTGGCCGAGGCAATCAGCATTCCGGTCATCGCCTCCGGCGGCGTCTCCAGCCTCAAGGATATCGAAAACCTCATGGCCATCGAGGCCTCCGGGGTGGTCGGGGTGATCACCGGCAAGGCAATCTACACCGGGGCGCTCGATCTGCGCACCGCGGTGGAATTGACCCGGCGCGGTAAGGCCTGAACAGAAACTAATCAGCGCCGCCCCTTGCAAAGGGGCGCAGGCGTTATTAACTTGACGGACCAATCATGCTGAGCAAACGCATTATCCCCTGTCTCGATGTCAAAGACGGCCGCGTGGTCAAGGGGGTCCAGTTTTTGGAACTGCGCGACGCCGGCGACCCGGTGGAGGCAGCCGAGGCCTATAATCTGCAGGGGGCGGACGAGCTGACCTTTCTCGATATCACCGCCTCCAGCGACAAGCGCGGCATCATTCTCGACGTGGTGGCGCGCACCGCCGAGCGGGTGTTCATGCCGTTGACCGTTGGCGGCGGGGTGCGGGAGATCGCCGATATCCGCAACCTGCTCAACGCCGGGGCCGACAAGGTTTCGATCAACACCGCCGCGGTCCACCGTCCCGAGTTCGTCCGCGAAGCCGCCGAGCGTTTCGGCTCCCAGTGCATCGTGGTCGCCATCGACGCCCGCCGGGTGCCCGGCAGTGACCCGGCCGCCTGGGAGGTCTGCACCCACGGTGGCCGCAACGCCACCGGCATCGACGCCATCGACTGGGCGGCGCGGATGGAGAGCTACGGCGCCGGAGAAATTCTGCTGACCTCTATGGACAAGGACGGCACCAAGGATGGCTACGATCTCCCCCTGACCCGCGCCATCAGCGACAAGGTGGGCATTCCGGTCATCGCCTCGGGCGGAGTTGGCAACCTCGAGCATATCCACCAGGGACTCACCACCGGCGGCGCCAGCGCCGCCCTGGCGGCGAGCATCTTTCATTTCCGCGAGTACACCATCGGTGAGTGCAAAGAGTATCTGCGCGAGCGTGGCGTGCCGGTGCGGCTGTAGGAGATTCAAATGTCCCTCTCCGCACAACTTAAATTCGACGCCCATGGCCTGATTCCCGCCATCACTCGGGATGCCGAGACCGGCGAAGTGCTGATGATGGCCTACATGAACGCCGAGGCGGTCGATCTGACCGTCAAGAGCGGTCAGGTGCATTACTACTCCCGTTCAAGGCGCAAACTGTGGCTGAAGGGGGAGAGCTCGGGGCACATTCAGACGGTGCGGGAGATCCGCTTCGACTGTGACTCCGATTGCCTGTTGATCAGCGTCGAGCAAGCGGGAGCGGCCTGCCACACCGGCCACAAGTCCTGTTTCTACCGCAGCTACCAGGAGGGCGAGGTCAGCAGCGCCGGGGAAAAGCTGGTCGATGCCGCTGCCATCTACGGCCAGAAGGATATCCTCGACGCCGTCTATCACGTCATCCAGGAGCGTCGGCAGAATCCGTCAGAGAAGTCCTATGTCGCTTCCCTCTACGCCAAGGGGCTCGACAAGATCCTCGGCAAGATCGGCGAAGAAGCGACCGAGGCAGCTGTTGCCGGCAAGGGCGGCGATACCGAGGAAGTGGTCTATGAAGTCGCCGACCTCTTCTTTCATACCCTGATTCTGCTTGGTTATTACGATCTGCCGCCGGAGCGGGTTTATGCCGAGTTGCGCCGTCGCTTCGGGCTTTCCGGTATTGAGGAAAAGGACAGCCGGACCAAGTAAGGTCTGGCCGCGGAGATGCAGGACGGCGGGTTCGCCTGCGGCTGAGTCTCCCTTTGATGGTCAAGTTTCAGGGCACCGGGGAACCGGCTGCCCTCTTCGCGTTTTCACCCTGTTGCAAGGATTGTGATCATGACTCTGCAGATGCAGTTGAACGACTCCATGAAGGAAGCGATGAGGGCCAAGGACAGCCTGCGCCTCAACGCCATCCGCCTGATCAAGACCGCGGTCAAGAACCGGGAAATTGACGAGCGCCGCGAACTGGGGGAGCAGGAAGTGATCGCGGTCCTCTCCTCGCTGGTCAAGCAGCGCAAGGAGTCGGCCCAGGTTTATCGGGAGAATGATCGGGTCGAGCTGGCTGAAAAAGAAGAATTGGAACTGGCGGTGATTCAGAGCTTTTTGCCGGCCCAGATCGATGAGGCCGGAATTCGCGAGATCATCGAAGCGGCGGTGACTGAGACTGGAGCCGCGTCCCCCAAGGATATGGGCAAGGTGATGAAGATCGTCTCGGCCCAGACCCTCGGCCGCGCCGATGGCAAACTGGTCAGCGAGCTGGTGAAGGCTCGTCTGGCCGGCTAGGAAGACCATGAACGGACTCGATATCGCCATCCTGGTCATCCTGGGGATGTTCCTGCTCAAGGGGCTGCTGCGGGGATTGCTCAAGGAACTCTGTTCCTTGGCCGGTCTCGGCGTCGGCGCGGTGCTGGCCTTTCGCTTTCATGGGCCGCTGGCGCAGAGCCTGGCCGAGTCGCTGCACCTGCCGGAGAAGATTTGCGTGATCGCGACCTTCCTCGCTCTGCTGCTGGCCTCGATGCTGTTGTTTGCGATCCTCGGCATGCTGTTGTCGCGGTTCATCAAACTGATATTTCTCGGCGGTATCAACCGCATTGTCGGCGGCCTCTTCGGTCTGGTGCAGGGGACGATGCTGCTGGCGATGCTGCTGTTCGGCTTCTCCCTGACCACCCTGCCCGGTTTTCTGCAGCAGTTGCAGGACCACTCGCGGTTGGCCCCCCCCTTCGTGCAGTTGGGGGAGGAGATTTTCCAGGGGAGTCGGGAGCTGTTCCGCGGCGGACTCGGGGCATGAGCGCAGACATCCTCGAGCTGCTCGAGTTTACCAAGGTTCGCGGGGTGCTGGCGCGGTTGACTGCGACCGAACCGGGGCGGGAGTTGGCTGACACTCTGCTGCCGCTGCCGAGCCGCGAGGCGGCGGCTGAGTCACTGGCGGCGATTGCCGAGATGCAGAGCTTGATTGTGGCCCAGGGGGCGCCGCCGGTCGGCGGCTGCCGGGACCTGCGGGAGTCGCTGCGACAATGCGGGCCGAAGGGAGCTTTCTGGCCCCGACCCTGCTGCTCGATGTGCTCTCCAGCCTCGAGGCGGCGGTCGACTGCCGCAAGAGTCTGGTCGAGAAGTCTGAGCTGCCGCTGCTGGCAGCTCTGGCGGCGGAGTTGGTCGGCTGCCGGGAGCTGCGCGGATCGATTCGGGAAAGCATCGGCCCACGGGGTGAGATCCTCGACAGCGCCTCCTTTGAATTAGGGGATGTGCGGGTGCAGATCCGCCAGTGGCGCGGTCGCATCCGCAACCTGCTGGAGAATCTGCTCGCTTCCGATCAGCTCTCCGGGGCCTTTCAGGATCGCATCATTACCGAGCGCGGCGGTCGTTACGTGGTGCCGGTGCGGGCCGACCATCGCGGCCAGGTCAAGGGCTTCGTCCACGACGAATCGGCCAGCGGCCAGACCCTCTACGTCGAGCCGGTTGCGGTGCTCAAAGGCAACAACGAGCTGCAGCATCTGCTGCGGGAGGAAAAACGGGAAGAGGAGCGAATCCTTCGGCGGATCTCGGCCCTGGTGCGGCGCGAGGGGGAACTGTTGCTGGCCAACCAGCAGCTGCTGGCTCGTCTCGACTATCTCGCCGCCGCCGCTCGTCTGGCCCTGCAGACTGAAGCGATCGCGCCGCAGCTCAGCGAGGTGCCGCTGATCGAACTGCGGGCTGCCCGCCATCCGTTGCTGCTGATCCAGCCTGACGGCCGGCCGCGCCCACAGGGGGCGACCCCCGTCGATCTGCTGCTGGGGGCCGAACATTCGGCCCTGGTGATCAGCGGTCCCAACACCGGCGGCAAGACCGTGGCGCTAAAGACTTTTGGCCTGCTGGTACTGATGGTGCGGGCCGGGCTGCCGATCCCCTGCGCAGCGGGGAGTCGCCTCTACCCCTTTGGCCAGGTCTTTGCAGATATTGGCGATGAACAGAGCATCGAGGAGAACCTTTCGACCTTCTCCGGTCACCTGACCAGGATTCGAAGGATTCTCGAGGCCGCCGACGGCGACTCCCTGGTGCTGCTCGACGAGGCTGGCACCGGTACCGATCCGGCCGAAGGCGGGGCGCTGGCGATGGCGGTTCTCGACAGTCTGCGGGAGCGCGGCGCCCGTACCGTACTGACCACCCATCTCAATCTGGTCAAGGGCTATGCCGATCTGACCGCCGGGGTGGTCAATGCCGCGGTGGAATTCAACAGCGTCACTCTGGCTCCGACCTACCGGTTATTTTACGGCATTCCCGGGGCGAGCAGCGCTTTCACCATCGCCCGTGGCCTTGGATTGCCGGAAAGCGTGCTGGAGCGGGCCAACGCCTACCTCGGCGAAGGGGAGCGTTTCGGCCTCGACCTGGTGGAAAAGCTCAACGGCCTGCGCCGCGATCTCGATCGCGAACTTTACGAGGCCCGTCTCCTCAAGGCTCAGGCCGAACAGGAGCGAAACCGCCGCAAGCAGTTGCTGAAAGAGCTCGAAGAGCAGAAGCGGGCGGTGCTGGAGAAAGCCCGTCATCGCGGCGAGCAGCTGGTGCGCGAGGCCGAAGGCAAAATCAAGGGTCTGCTGGATCAGGCCCGCGCTTTGGCTCCCGATACCCGCGAACAGGCCCAGTTGGCCGCCGAGGTGCGGGACGTGCGGCAGAGCCTGGTTGAGCTGCGCCCCGAACCCCAGCGCCTGGGGCGGCTGCCGCAGGATGTTAAAATCGGCGAACTGCTGCGGGTCACCGTCCTCGGTGCCGAAGGGGAAGTCACCCGGCTGCTGGCCGACGGGGTGGAACTCTCGATCCTCGGTAAGAAACTGCGTCAACCCTTGAGCGCTCTGGAGCAGTTCAATCCGCGCCGCTTCGCCACCCGGCAAAAACCCCGGGGTGGTGGCCGTGGTCAGATCGAGCGCGAAGGTTTTTCCGCCCGGTTGCTGCTGGTCGGCAAACGGGTCGATGAAGCCCTGCCGGTGCTGGAGCGGTTTCTGGATGATGCCTTGCTGCACAGCCAGCGCCAGCTTGAGGTGGTCCATGGCTCGGGCGAAGGGGTGCTGCGCAAGGTGGTGCGGGAGTTTCTCGCCGGCCATCGGGAAGTGACCGCCTTCCATGCCGCCGATCTGGCCAGTGGCGGCGACAACGTCACGATTGTTGAATTGAAGGGCGAATGAGCAGTCGGATCGCAGATGACAAAATCAATGAGATCCGTGAGCGGGTTGATATCGTCGACATCGTCGGCTCTTATCTGCCGCTCAAGCGCTCGGGGGCCAATCACTCGGGGCTCTGTCCGTTTCATGCGGAAAAGACCCCCTCCTTCAACGTCAACGCCCCGCGGCAGATCTTTCACTGCTTCGGTTGCGGCGTTGGCGGCAATGTTTTCTCCTTCCTGATGCGGATGGAAGGACTCTCCTTTCCCGAAGCGGTGCGGCGGATGGGAGAGCGGGTCGGCGTCGAAGTCGAGGAGGAAACCATTTCCCCGGCTGAAGAGAAGCGCCGCGAGGAGCTGGAGCAGCTTGGGCGGATCAACGGTGTCGCCGCCGAGTTCTATCATAAAGTTCTCCTTGACGACCCCGAAGGGGCCGCAGGGCGGCGCTACCTGCGGGAGCGCGGCTATGACGGCGAGATCGCCCGCCAGTTTCAGCTCGGCTTTGCCCCGGCGCGCTGGGATGCGCTGACCAAGCATCTGACCGAGAAGGGCTTTGCCGCCGAACTGGTGCGGGACCAACTCGGTCTGATCCGCGCCGGCAACGAGGGGCGGGAGTACGATCTGTTCCGCAACCGGCTGCTCTTCCCGATCCACGATCTGAACGGGCGGGTGGCGGCCTTCGGCGGCCGGGTACTGGACGATGCCCTGCCCAAGTACATCAATTCTCCCGAGTCCCCCCTCTATCACAAGGGGCGGCTGCTGTTCGGCCTCTACCAGGCCCGGGAGGCGATGCGGCATCGGGGAGAAGGAATCGTGGTCGAGGGCTATTTCGACCAACTGGCGCTGGTGCGTGCCGGTTTCGGTCAGGCCGTAGCCACCTGCGGTACCGCTCTGACCGCTGACCATGCCCGGCTGCTCAAACGCTACTGCGGCCGATTGCTGCTGCTGTTTGATCAGGACAGTGCCGGACTCAAGGCGACCTTTCGGGCCATGGATGTGCTGCTGGCCGAAGGGATGCCGGCGGCGGTGATCACCCTCGATGCCGGGGAGGATCCCGACTCCTTCCTGCGCAAGCAGGGGGCCGAGGTTTTTCGCGAGCGGCTGACCCAAGCCCGGCCGGTGCTCGATCTGTTCATGGAGCAGACTCTGGGCGCAGCCCAGGGGGATGTCGCCGCCACCGCCCGCGCAGTGGAGGAAATCCTGGCCCGGCTGCGGCTGCTTCCCAGCGACATTGAGCGCAGCCTGCAGTTGCAGCGGCTGGCCGAACGCACCGGTCTCGATGCGGCCCTGCTCGGGTCCAAGCTGCCAGGAGCCCGGTCGGCGCAGCCGCCAGCAACGTCTTCCGCGCCGCCACCGCGGCCGCAGTTGCCACCGCCGCGACCCCGCAAAGCTGGAGGTGCCGGAACCAAGGCCCAGGAGTGGTTGCTGCGGCTGCTGTTGGCCGAGCCGACGGTGCGTCAGCGGGTCGCCGAGGAAGGGCCGGCCAGTCTGTTCATCGATGGTGACTACCTGGCGCTGGCCGAGCGGATCCTGCAGCAGGGGGGAGACGGCGAGCTGGCGGCGGAAAAACTGCTCGATGATTCCCTCAGTGAAGAGCAGACTGCCCTTCTGTCGGGTATTCTTATGAAGGACGAGGAACTTTTTTTCGAAGTTCAGGAGAGTGTTTTTGTCGGCTGCCGCCAGGCGGTGGTTCAAGAGCAGAAGCGGCGGCGCAGCAAGGCGTTGCAACAATTGATCGAGGAGGCCGAGAAGCGCGGCGCCCTCGAAGAACGAGTGGCCTACCAAAGGGAATTGACCGAAATCAACCGGAAGCGTTAAGCACCGGCATTCATCGATAAAAGCGATAAACCCCCGCAACTGCGCGGGGATCGAGAGGAGACGCTACAGAATGTCCAAAAAAGGCGGCATGGAAGAAGTACAGCAGTTGATCGACATGGGGAAAGAGAAGGGCTATCTCACCTTTGACGAGGTGAACGACATGCTCCCCTCCGATATGGTTTCCTCCGATCAACTCGATGATGTCATGAGCATGTTCGGCGAAATGGATATCGAGGTCATCGACTCGGAGCAGAAGATTTCCGTACGCAAAGAGCAGAACCTCGATGAGGATTCGAGCGACGACGAGGAAGAGGAAGAGTCGGAATTTGAAGCCGGCGCCCTCGGTCGTACCAGTGACCCGGTGCGGATGTACCTGCGGGAAATGGGGCAGGTATCGCTGCTGACCCGCGAAGGGGAAGTGGAGATCGCCAAGCGCATCGAAGAGGGTGATGCCAAGGTGACCGCGGTGATCATGCGCACCCCCATCGCCTTCAAGGAAGTCATCACCCTGGGGGAGAAGCTGGCCAAGGAACAGATCAGCGTTGCCGAGGTGACCAAAGAGTATGAGGAGGAAGAAGGGGCTGAAGAAGAAGAGAAGCAGCGCACCCGCATCCTCACCCTGGTGGAGGAGATCGGCCGCCTCGATGCCATTTTCATGGAGAACCGGGAGAAACTCGCCGGCGAGTTGAACAAAGAGGAGAAGAAGGCCCTCGACAAAGAGACCAAGGATATCAAGGCGCAGATGTCCGAATTGATGCGCAAGATCCGCCTGAAGGATTTCCAGGTCGCCAAGATCGTCGATCGCCTCAAGGAGTTGGCCGAGCAGGTCAAAAAGGGGATGGTCGAGGTGCAGGCCTGCGAGCAGGAGCTCAAACAGCCGCACAAGGAGATCAAGCGCCTGCTGCGCCGCATGCGCAAGAGTGACGAAGAGGCGGTCAAGGTCTCCGAAGAGCTGGCGGTCCCCATCGACACCCTGCTGGTGGTGGAGAAGCGGCTCAAGAGCGCACAGCGCAAGTTCAAGCGGGTCGAGGAGGAGTCGGGCTTCGCTCCCGAGGAACTACTCGAATCCCTCAAAGAAGTGCATAAAGGCGAGTGGCGGGCCAAACAGGCCAAGAGCGAGCTGGTCGAGGCCAACCTGCGGCTGGTGGTCTCTATCGCTAAGAAATATACCAATCGCGGCTTGCAGTTCCTCGACCTGATTCAGGAGGGGAACATCGGCCTGATGAAGGCGGTCGACAAGTTCGAATACCAGCGCGGCTACAAGTTCTCCACCTATGCCACCTGGTGGATTCGCCAGGCCATCACCCGCGCCATCGCCGACCAGGCCCGCACCATCCGCATTCCGGTACACATGATCGAAACCATCAATAAGCTGATCCGCACCAGCCGTCAATTGGTGCAGGAAATCGGCCGCGAGCCGATTCCCGAAGAGATTGCCGAGCGCATGGAATTGCCGCTGGAGAAGGTGCGGCGGGTGCTGAAAATCGCCAAGGAGCCGATCTCCCTGGAAACCCCCATTGGCGAGGAAGAGGATTCCTCGCTGGGGGATTTCATCGAGGACAAGGGGGTGATCTCTCCCTTGGAGGCGGTGATCAAAGGCAACCTCTCCGACCAGACCGCCCGGGTGCTGGCGACCCTCACCCCGCGGGAAGAAAAGGTGCTGCGGATGCGTTTCGGCATCGGCGAGAAATCCGACCACACCCTGGAGGAGGTCGGTCAGGATTTTGCCGTCACCCGCGAGCGGATCCGTCAGATCGAAGCCAAGGCACTGCGCAAGCTGCGCCATCCCAGCCGGGCCAAGCGGCTGAAAAGCTTTGTCGAGGGCAATTGATTAGGATAAGGTCTTGACAGCCACAAGGTGACGTTTTATCATCGCATCTTTCCCCTAAGGGCCTATAGCTCAGTTGGTAGAGCCACCGGCTCATAACCGGTTGGTCCCAGGTTCGAGCCCTGGTGGGCCCACCATTTAAAGGTTGCCGATGAGTTACGAACTCATAACGATAAAGATAAAGTCCTAGTTTTCCGAAGAGTGCAACCAGACCAGAGTTGCACTCTTCTTTTTTTAACAGGTTGAAACGCCCCACCAATTCATGACCAAACCACGAACGGCCCGCATACAAGATCTTCTCGGACTGCTGCACGGAGCCTATCCGACGGCCTTGGCCGAGGACTGGGACAACGTCGGACTGCAGGTCGGCGATCCCACCGCGGTGGTCGAGCGGGTGCTGATCTGCCTCGATCCCAGCGAACCCGCCCTGCTCGCCGCCGCCGCTGCCGACGCCCAGGTTCTCCTCTGTCATCACCCCCTGCTGTTTCGCCCCCTGCGCACCCTGACCCCCAAGGATGAAACCGGCCGCCTGGTCTGGCGCGCAGTTCGGGATGGCATCGCCATTATCAGCGCCCATACCAACCTCGATCGCGGTCGCGATGGCCTCAATGACTGGCTCGCCAGTCGCCTCGGCGTGGAGCAGTCGCTGCCGCTGGGGGCCGGTGAGAGCGCTCTGCTCAAACTGGTGGTGTTCGTGCCGACCGGTTACGAGGAGCAGGTGGCCCAAGCCCTGTTCGCCGCCGGTGCCGGTCAGGTCGGGGCTTACGATCATTGTTCTTTTCGCAGCCGTGGAACCGGTTCCTTCCGCCCGGGGCCTGGTAGCGATCCTTTTATCGGCAGTGCGGGACAGGTCGAACGGGTCGCCGAAATCCGCCTGGAAACCGTTCTGACCCGCGCCTTGCAGTCGCGGGTGGTGGAGCGGATGCTCAAGGCCCACCCCTACGAAGAGGTGGCCTACGATCTGATCCCGTTGGCCAACCAGCGCCGGGAGGTGGGGCTGGGACGGATCGGACGCTTGACTGTTGCCACCGAGCTCGGCCTGTTCGCCTCCACGGTACGAGACGCCCTCGGCGCCAGCCATGTGCGTCTGGTGGGAGACCCTGGGCGAGCGGTCTCCAAGGTGGCGGTTTGCGGCGGCAGCGGTGCCTCGATGCTCTCCGAAGCCATTCGCCAGGGGGCCGATGTGCTGGTCACCGGCGATGTCAAATACCACGAAGCCAAGCAGGCTCAGTCCCAGGGAATCGGGCTGATCGATGCGGGGCATTTTCATAGCGAGCAGTTGATGGTGGCCGGGCTTGCCTGCCGACTGCGGCAGGCGGCAAGCGAGCGCGGCCTGGCCATCGAATTCAGGGAAATGACCGGGGAGCAGGATCCATTCCATGTGATCTGACCCCTTGGCGCAATTTTCATCCAGACCAACTCAACAGGTTCGAAACGGAGGTAGTAACGTGCAAGACCGGATGCAGCGGCTCAAGGATATGCAGGAACTCGATGTTCAGTTAAACGCCATCACCCAGGAGCGGCAGAGCTTCGCTGCCGAAGAGAACCAACTGGGGGAGGAACTTGGTCGGGTTCAGGCAATGGCTGACGCGCTGGAGAGCGAGATCGAGCAGTTGCAGGGGCGTCGGCGGGAACTGGCCCTGGCGCTGTCCCAGGAGCAGGAGAACGTGAAAAAAGCCGAGGGGCGGCTGCCATCGATCAAAACCCAGAAGGAATATGTTGCGGTCCTGAAGGAAATCGATACCGCTAAGAAGATGAACAAGGATATCCAGGAGCGGATGGAGGCCACCGACGGCGAAATCGAGGCGCTGGTGCGGGATCGCGACGAAAAGGCAACCCAGTTGAAGCCCCTGGCTGCCCGGGTCAAAGAGCGGCGCTCTGAGATGGCCGCCGATAGCAGCCGGCTGGACGCTGAATTGGCGGAAAAGACCAGCCAGCGCGAAGAGTTGCTGAAAGAGTTCCCCCACACCATCCGCCGGCGTTATCAGACCCTGATCGATCGTCGTGGCGGTGTTGCCATCGTCGAGGCTCGTCGCGGGACCTGTCTCGGCTGTAACATGCAACTGCCGCCCCAGCTTTATAACAGCCTGTTCACTCTGGAAGAGATTCAGGCTTGCCCCCATTGTCACCGACTGCTCTACGTGTTGGCTGAAGGCTAGGAAAAGCCTTGGTCGATAGCCCGCGGCCAGTGTAAGATGCGAAGCGATGGTCGGAGAAGGACAGATGATCGCCGGCTCCTTTTAGGGGCGGGAGGAAAGTCCGGGCTCCACAGGGCAGGATGGTCCTTAACGGGGACCGGGGGCGACCCCAGGGATAGTGCCACAGAGAGGAAACCGCCCGTCAATGCTTCGGCATCGTCAGGTAAGGGTGAAAGGGTGAGGTAAGAGCTCACCAGTTCCGGTGGTGACATCGGAAGCTCGGTAAACCCCATCCGGAGCAAGGCCAAATAGGGGAGTGTTTGAGGGCGGCCCGCCCGAGACTCCCGGGTCCGGCTGCTGGAGGCCGTCGGCAACGGCGGTCCTAGAGGAATGATCGTCACTCCGCAGGCGGGTAACCGCGGCGGAGAACAGAACCCGGCTTACGAACTCCTCCGGCCATCGCTTTTTGCAGCAAACGGCACATCCAGGATTTGGTTGTGCCGTTTTTCTTGATCGGATCATATTTTATGGAACAGCCGTCAACCGATGCGGCATGGGCGCAAATCCTGCAAGATTTGACCCTGGAAGTTGTCGGGCTCGATGCGGCCGAGCGCAGCTGGATCACTCCCCGCCTGGCCCGCATCGGGGAGCTGCAAACCGAGTTGCACGCCATCTTCCTGATGGTGGGTGGCGCCGAAGCCTGCGCCGCCTGTCAGGGCGACTGCTGCGACCGCGGCCGCCATCATTGCACCCTGGTCAATGCTCTCGGTTATCTGCTGGCGGGCGAAGCGGTGCCGCAACCCGAATTTTCCCGGCCCTGCCCCTACCTGGGGGAGACCAGCTGCCAGTTCGATGTCCCGCGGCGCCCCTTCAACTGCGTCACCTTTCTCTGCGCTGGGCTCGATCAGCAACTCTCCCCCCCCCAGCGGCAGGCCTTTTACCAGGGTGAGCAGCAGTTGCGCCGGCTTTACGGCGAATTTGACCAGCGCTACGCCGGGGGTGGCCTGCAGGGGCTGCTGCTGCGCTCAGAAACCCTGGCCGGCCGACCCTTTCTGGCCCGCCGCTCGTAGTTATCCAAGCCCTGATCTTCAAGGAGAGCAGTCCCTATGAAACTGCATTTCAGCCGCAGCAATGGCGACATTGACCGCCAGCTTGACGCCCTGATCGAGACCGTTGGCGCCCATCATCCGGGGATCGTCCGGGAAATGCTGCTGAGCGCACTGATGGCCGGGCAGGAGAATGACTACCTGGCCGATCTCAAGCTGATGCGCACCACCATGAAGGAGATGCGTTACACCAACAAGCTCTTCGGTCCTTTCCGCGATCGCAAAAAAGTGACCATCTTCGGCTCGGCCCGCACCGAACCGAGCGAGCCGATCTACCAGAAGTGCATCACCTTCTCCCGCTTGCTGGTCGAACACAATTACATGGTGATCACCGGTGGTGGTGGCGGCATCATGCAGGCCGGCAATGAAGGAGCCGGGGCGGAGAATTCCTTTGCCGTCAACATCCGCCTCCCCTTCGAGCAGGAGACCAACCCGGTGATGATGGAAAGCAAGAACGTCATCACCTACAAATACTTCTTCAACCGCAAGGTTGCCTTTCTCAAGGAAGCCCAGGCGGTCGCCCTGTTTCCTGGCGGCTTCGGCACCCTCGACGAGGCGATGGAAACCCTGACCCTGGTGCAGACCGGGAAGAACCCGCCGATTCCCCTGGTGCTCATCGATGACGATGCCGGCGACTACTGGGAAGAGTGGTTGCATTTCATCAAAAAGACCATGCTGCGCAAGGGACTGATTTCTGGAGAGGATTTCGGCCTGTTCACGATCACCCGCGATCCCCACGAGGCGGTGCAGCTGATCGATGACTTCTACCGGGTCTACCACTCCAGTCGCTTTGTTGGCGAAACCCTGGTAATCCGTATGAACAAGGCGATCAGCGAAGAGCAGGCGGCGACGTTGGAGGATGAATTCAGCTCCATTATCCAGCCCGGCAGCCACCTGCGCCTGTGCGGCCCCTTGCCGGAAGAGCAGGACCAGCCCGACCTGCTGGAGTTGCCGCGTTTGGCCTTCAAATTCAACCGCCGCGACTTCAGTCTGCTCAAGGGCTTCATCCGCCGGCTGAATTCCTTTTAGTCAGAGCACCCAGGCAATTTATCAGGGGGCCCGGTTTCGACCGGGCCCCCTGTTGCGTTGTGTGCCTCTGGCTTGAGCTGCGGGAGCTTTGGGTTATGCTTTTTGCACCACAACCCTAAGGGCGGTCCCTGCGCCAGCGGAGGTTTTTATGATTCCTCAGTATAAAACCATCCTGTTTGCCTCCGATCTCAGCGCCAACGCCGCCTTTGCCTTTCGCCACGCCGTTGCGGTGGCCCGGGCTCATCAAGCTCAGATCACCCTGCTGCATGTGCTCCCGGAGGTCGATCCCGCGGTTCTCAACTATGTCTCTACGGTGATGGGGGAAGAGCGGTTGGCCGAGTTCGAGCTGCAGCACAAGGATGAACTCCTGGCGGCCCTGCGCCAGCGGCTGCGGGATTTCATTCAGCAGGAGCTGGCCAATCACCCTGAGGATTTGCCCCGCATCGCCGGGATCGAAATCCACCATGGCCACCCGGTGCATACCATTCTGGAGATCGCCGATCGGATCAATGCCGACCTCATTATTCTCGGCAGTCATGGCAAGGGGCGGTTGAAATATGCTTTTCTGGGGAGCGTGGCCGAAAAAGTGCTGCGCAAATCGCAGCGGCCGGTGCTGGTTGCCCCCTTTCTGGGCGAGGGGGGCGGGAAATAGTTGGGCCGTGTGACTTGCACAAGCCGATACACCCGCTAGTATGTAACTTTCGTGGATTCTGGCAAGGTTCTAATTTTACCGGCAAGGGGGAACGCGCTCATGCTGCAGGCACAGGCTTTAGTCGATTACGAAAAGTTTCGCGCGGCCAAGGTGGTTCTGTTTCTCGATGCGACCAGCACCACCCGGGGATTTGAGTTGCTGGCCCACCATCGTGCCGCCATCGGCCAGTTGGCGGCCGGATTTTCGGCCAAAATCTACCTGATCGAAGAGAAACGCCTGCAGGCTGAGACGTTGATCGATGAGGAATTCGCCGACGCCTGGTTGCTGCTGGTGGCCGAGGGACAGAGTCGCTCGATGTCCACCAAAAAGCACCCCCAGCGGATCAATCTCGACGCCAAGGGAAATTGGGAGGCTTACGCCTTCAAGGAGTTGCTGCGCCAGGTGCGGGAGACCACCCGGATTATCGAGGATGTCACCGGCTATTACAGCCGTTTTTCCCTGCATGATAACAGCGCTAAACCAGCTGTTTTGCCCTCTACGGCCAATTGATCTTAGAGGTCTGCAGCAACGAGAAAAGCCCGGGGCAGCCCGGGCTTTTCTCGTTGCTCTCTGAACTTAATGGCAAGCTGTAGGCCTTAGCCGTGCAGCGCTGCGCCCCCGGCGGCCAGGGCGGCCTCCTGAATCACTTCGGCCAGGGTCGGGTGGGCGTGGCAGATCAGCGCCAGATCCTGCACACTCCCCTCGAAGGCGATCACCGCGGCGGCTTCGGCGATCAGTTCCGAAGCCCGCGGGCCGATGATATGCACCCCCAGGATACGACCGCTCTCCGGGGCGGCCAGCACCTTGACGAAACCGTCGGTTTCTCCCATGGCCCGGGCCCGGCCATTGGCGGAGAAGTGGGCCTTGCCGCTGCTGAAAGGGATACCGGCCTCTTTGAGCTGTTCTTCGGTCTGACCGACGGAGGCCAGTTCCGGCCAGGTATAGATCACCCCGGGAATGTTGGCGTAATCGACGCTGCTGGCCTGGCCGGCCAGGCGCTCGGCGAAGGCGACCCCTTCGGCGCTGGCCTTGTGGGCCAGCATCGGGCCGGGAATCAGATCACCGAGGGCATAGACTCCGGGCAGGCTGGTCTGAAAATCGGCATCGACTTGGATCCGGCCTTTTTGATCGAGGGTCACCCCGGCCTCTTCCAGCCCCAGTCCTTCGGTCCAGGGGCGGCGGCCGACGGCCACCAGCACCTTGTCGCAAACCAGCTCCTCCTGCGTCTCCCCCCGCTGCAGTTGCACCCGCAGTTCGCTCCCTTCGCGGCTGAGCCCGGCGACCCGGGTTTCCAGCAGGATTTTCATTCCCGATTTCTTCAACCGGCGCTGCAACAGTTCGGCCCCCTGGGCATCATTGAAGGGGAGCAGCCGTGGCAGCATTTCCGCCACCGTGACTTCGGCCCCGAGGCGGCGCCAGACCGAGCCGAGCTCGAGGCCGATATAGCCGCCACCAACCACCAGCAGGTGTTTCGGCACCGCTTCGAAGTTAAGCGCTTCCCGGGCGGTGACCACGCTGTCACCGTCGCAGGGAAGATCGGCAAGTTCCATCGCCCGGCTGCCGGTGGCGAGGAGCACACGTTTGCCGCCTAGGGTTTGGGTGGCACCGTCAGCAGATTTGACTTCAACCTGATGGGAGCCGTCGGCATTGGCCGGCAGCAGGCGGCCGGTTCCCTCGAAACTGGTGATTTTGGCCTGTTTGAACATGGCCGCAATGCCGCTGCAGAGCTTGGCAACGACTTCTTCCTTGCGTTGCAACATCCGCGGCAGGTTCAATCGGGGTGGTTCGATGTCGATGCCATGACCGGCGAAGTCATCCCGCGCCATGGCCAGCAGCTCGCTGGAGTCGAGCAGGGCCTTGCTGGGGATGCAGCCTTCGTTGAGGCAGACCCCGCCGAAGGTGGTGCGGCGCTCGATCACCGCCACCTTCTGGTCAAGGCGAGCGGCGCGCAAGGCGGCGACATAGCCGCCGGGGCCGGCGCCGATGACGATCAGGTCGAACTGGTCGGTGGTCATTGCGGCGTATCCTCCAAAGTTATTGTTCCAGCAGCAGCTCTTCCGGGTCTTCGATGCAGGTCTTGATCCGCTTCAGAAAACCGACCGCCTCCCGGCCGTCGATCAGCCGGTGGTCATAGGAGAGCGCCAGATTCATCATCGGCCGGATGACCACGGCGCCGTCGCGGGCCACCGGGCGATCGAGAATGGTGTGCATGCCGAGTATGCCGCACTGGGGCGGATTGAGCATCGGGGTGCTGAGCAGGTTGCCGTAAATCCCGCCGTTGCTGATGGTGAAGGTGCCGCCTTCGAGATCGGCCAGGGCGATTTTGCGCGTTTGCACCTTTTCAGCGAGGGTCGCGATCCCCTGTTCGATTTCGGCAAAGTTCAAACGGTCGGCATCGCGCAGCACTGGCACCACCAGCCCCCGCTCAGAGGCGACGGCGACACCGATATCGTAGAAATGCTGCAGGACGATGTCGTTGCCGTCAATGCGGGCATTGACCATGGGGAATTCCCTGAGGGCCTCGACGCAGGCCTTGACGAAGAAGGACATCAGCCCCAGCTTGATGCCATGGCGGGCCAGGAAATGCTCCTTCTGCCGTCGGCGCAGATCCATTACCCGGCTCATGTCGGCTTCGTTGAAGGTGGTCAGCATGGCGGTTGTCTGCCGCACCGAAACCAGGCGTTCGGCAATCCGCTTGCGCATCGGGCTCATCGGTTCGCGGCTGCTGCGCGCATCGCTGGCTTTGACGGCCGGCGTGGACTTGGTCGGCTCCGGCTTAGCCGGTTCAGCCTTGGCTGCTTCAGGCTTGGTTGGTTCTGGTTTGGCTGCCGGGGCGGGCTGCGGTTTCGGAGTCGGCTTGGCCCCCTGGACATCCTCGACCAGCACCCGGCCGTTCTTGCCGCTGCCGGCCAGGGTGGAGAGATCGACCCCCTGCTCCTGGGCCAGTTTGCGCGCTGCCGGGTTGACGCTGGCTTCAGCCTTTGGCGCAGTCTCCTTAGGGGGCTTCGCTGCCGCTGGCGGAGTCTTTTCGGCCGGCGCGGCGGCTTTCGGCGCTTCTGCCGAGGTAGCGGCGGACTCGTCGATGCTGCCGATGACGCTGCCGATTTTCACCGTGGTTCCGGCTGCTACCTGAATCGAGAGAACCCCTGCCGCCTCGGCATTGAGTTCGACGTTGACCTTGTCGGTCTCCAGTTCGCAGAGCAGCTCATCCTTGGCGACGCTGTCGCCATCCTGTTTATTCCAGCTGGCGATAATCGCTTCGAAAATCGATTCGCCGACTTGAGGGACCTTGATCTCCATCGTGGACTCCGGATTGGGGGAGAGGTTATGGCATCAGAGCGAGCGCTTAATTGGCGGCCAGAGCCGCGGCCAGAATCTCCTGCTGCTCCTGCTGATGCAGGCGATGGGAGCCGACCGCCGGGGCGGCCGCCTCGTCGCGACCGATATATTCGGGCTCGCGTCCCAGCAACAGGGTCAACTGCGGGCGCAGAAACGACCAGGCGCCGTTGTTCTGCGGCTCTTCCTGGACCCAGGCCAACCGCCGGGCCTGCAGGTAGGGGGCGCAGGCCGCCTGCAGCAGTTCGCCGCGCAAGGGGTAGAACTGCTCGACCCGCACGATCGCCACATCCTGGCGCTGCGCCTTGTTTTTCGCCTCGAGCAGATCGTAGTAGATCTTGCCGGAGCAGAGCAGCAGGGTGTCGACATCCCCCTCAAGGGGGGGCGAAGGTAGGATTTCCTGGAACCCGCCGCTGCTGAAATCGGCCCGGGTCGACACACAGGCCGGGTGCCGCAGCAGGCTCTTGGGGGTGAAGACGATCAACGGCCGGCGGAAGGGCTGGTGCATCTGCCGGCGCAGCAGGTGAAACAGTTGGGCCGGGGTCGAGGGGTAGGCCACCTGCAGGTTGTCATGGGCGCAGAGCTGCAGGAAGCGTTCGATGCGGGCGCTGGAATGCTCCGGACCCTGCCCCTCGAAGCCATGGGGGAGCAGCATTACCAGACCGCTGGAGCGGTCCCATTTGGTCTGACTGCTGGCAATGAACTGATCGATGATCACCTGGGCGCCGTTGACGAAATCGCCGAACTGGGCCTCCCAGATGGTCAGGCTCCCGGGCATTTCCAGGGAATAGCCGTATTCGAAGCCGAGCACCGCCACTTCCGAGAGCATGCTGTCGTAGATCTGGATCGGTGCCTGTCCCGGGGCCACAAAGGCCAGCGGCACATGGAGTTTTCCGCTGCTGCTGTCAACCAGGGTCGAGTGGCGCTGGTTGAAGGTGCCGCGGCGGCAGTCCTGTCCGGAGAGGCGCACCGGCACCCCCTCCTTGAGCAGGCTGGCAAAAGCCAGGGCCTCGCCGGTTCCCCAGTCGATGCCGCTGTCCTGTTCCACCGAATCCCGACGTTTTTCCAGCAGTTTGACAATTTTCGGATGGGGTTGAAAGGCCTTGGGAATGGTGCAGATCTTTTGCGCCAGCTCCTGCAGCAGCTCCTCGGCAATCCCGGTGGTCAGGTTCTGGTATTCCACCTCCCGCTGGATCCCCTGCCATTTGCTTTGGTATCCGGCGTCGTTGCTGACCCCGGTTTCGCTCAGGGCCTGCTCCAGTCGTTCGCCGATGCGAGCGGCCTGATCGGCAATCTGCTGGGGATCGATGCCGGCAGCGATCAGCCGTTCGGCATAGACCTCATCGACGGTGGGGCGCTGGGCGATTTTGGCGTACATCAGCGGCTGGGTAAAGCTCGGCTCGTCCCCTTCGTTGTGACCGTGGCGGCGATAGCAGATGATTTCCACCACCGCGTCCTTGGCGAACTGCAGCCGATATTCGAGGGCCAGCTTGGCGGCAAACAGTGCGGCTTCCGGGTCTTCGCCATGAACATGAAAGATCGGCACCGAGAGCATCTTGGCAACGTCGGTGGCGTAGTTGGTGGAGCGGGAGTGGGCCGGAGCGGTGGTGAAACCGATCTGGTTGTTGATAACGATGTGGATGGTGCCACCCGTCTGGTAGCCATCGAGTTGGGAGAGATTGAGGGTTTCCGGCACGATCCCCTGACCGGCGAAAGCGGCGTCGCCATGAATCAGCAGCGGTAGCACCTTTTTGCGCCCGCCGGGGCCGTAGAAACTGTGGCGGGCCCGGCATTTGCCGACAACCACCGGATCGACGGCTTCGAGATGACTGGGGTTGGAGGCGAGGCTGAGATGGATGCTGTGGCCTTCGGCATCTTTGAGATCGGTGGAAAACCCCTTGTGGTATTTCACGTCCCCCTCGCCGACAAAGGCCAGCTCCAGAGTGTCGGTGAATTCGGCAAAAATGGTGGCCAGCGGTTTGCCGAAAATATTGGCCAGCACGTTGATCCGGCCTCGATGGGCCATCCCCAGCACCAGGTCGCAGACCCCGCTCTGCATCGCCCGCTGGAGCAGTTGGTCGAGCAGTGGAATCAGCACTTCTCCGCCTTCGAGGGAGAAGCGCTTCTGGCCGATGAACTTGCGGTGCAGGAACTGCTCGAACAGCGAGGCCTGCTGCAACTTCTCCAGGATACCGAGGCGCTGTTCGGGGGTGAACTCGAGCTGGTTGCCCACCGGCTCCATCCGTTCTTTGAGCCACAGGCGCTCAGCCGGGTCCTGAATGTGCATGAACTCCACCCCGACCGCCCGACAGTAGGTCTGCTGCAGGACGGCGAGAATCTCCCGCAGGGTGGCCTGGGGCTGATGAAAGCGCAGGGTGTGAAAGCGGGTGTCGAGGTCGGCGTCGCTGAGGCCGAAAGCCTCCAGGGCCAGTTGCGGCAGGGTGGGCGGGCAGGGATTGAGCGGATCGGTACAGGCCTGCAGATGGCCCAGGTCGCGGTAGCGGTAGAGTAGGGACTGCACCGCCGCTTCCTTCTCGGCTTGAGCAGAGCTGGTCTCCGGTGCGGCATTGCCGAGGGTGAATCCTTCGAAAAAGATCCGCCAGTCGGTCGTGAGCTGATCGGGATCCTGCTGCCAAAGTTGATATTGGGCGTCGAAGTAGGCTGGGCTGGCCTGGTCGAGAAAGCTCATGCGGGTCTGCTTTCCTTTCGGAAGGGGCGGCGGGTGACGGTTATCAAGCGCTGGAAAATGGGTTTCATTATATCAACCCGATCTCCGACCGCAATCGTTGCTGAGGGTTGCCGGTCAGCTCTGGGAGCGCAGAACGGTCGGTTTGGGGAGGGGCAGCTTGCCTCCCTGGGGGTCGACCCGGACAAAGGTGATCTGGGTGGAGAAGACATGCTGCTCCGCGGTGGTTCCGGGAGCGTTGGCATAGACATCGACGCTGTAGCTGACTGAAGTGTTCCCCTGGTTGGCGTGGTCGATGGCGAAGCGCAGGATCGAGCCGTTGCTCACCCGGTGTCGAAAGGCAATGTTGTCCATGGCGATGGTGACCAGGGTGCAGTCGGGGAAATCCCGGGAGGCGACCAGCCAGGCAAATTCGTCGACCCAACCGAGCATGGCGCCGCCGAAAAGGTTGCCGTGATGGTTGAGGTGCTCGGTGCGGACGATGGTGAAATTGTTCATCTGCGGGTCACTCTCCCTGATCCTGCAGCTCATTCAGATAGCTCTCCGCCAGCAGCGCGGCCATGCAGCCGGAGCCGGCGGCGGTGATCGCCTGGCGGAAGTGGGGATCCTGCACATCGCCGGCGGCAAAGACGCCGGGGAGGCTGGTGCGGCAGCCCTCGTGGGTCAGCAGATAACCCTGGGGATCCATCTCCAGCTGGCCTTGAAACAGTTCGGTATTGGGGGTATGGCCGATGGCGACGAACAGGCCGTCGCAGACCAGTTCCTCCTCTTTTCCGTTGACCACATCCTGCACCCGCACCCCGCGCACTCCGGCCTGATCTTCGAGGATGGCGCTGACGGTGGAATTCCAGCGAAAGGCGATCCGTTCGTTCTCCAGCGCCCGGCGCTGCAAAGGCAGCGAGGCGCGCAGGCTCTCCCGGCGGTGGACGATGGTCACCTTGCTGGCGAAGCGGGCCAAATGGGTCGCCTCCTCCATGGCGGTATCGCCGCCGCCGACCACCACTACTTTTTTGTCGCGGTAGAAAAAGGCGTCGCAGGTGGCGCAGACCGAGACCCCGCGGCCGTAGAGGCTCCACTCGTTGTCCAGCCCCAGCATCTTGGGAGAGGCGCCGGTGGCGATGATCAGGGTGCGGCAGGAATGGCACTCATCTCCGATCCAGACCCGGTAAGGGGATTGCTGCAACTCCACCTTGGTCACTTCGCCTTCGATGAAGCGGGTGCCGAAGCGCTCGGCCTGGGCCTGCATCGCCGTCATCAGCGCGTTGCCATCGACCCCTTCGGCAAAGCCTGGGTAGTTGTCGATCACGGTGGTGGTGGTGAGTTGACCCCCCGGTTGGCGGCCGTGGATCAGCGCCGGGCAGCAACGACTGCGGGCGGCGTAGATGGCAGCGGTCAGACCGGCCGGGCCGGAACCGAGAATCAGCGTTTCGTACAGCGGTTCAGCGCTGCTCATGGGAGATTCCCTCGAAGGCTTGATCGGCATGGTAGGAGGAGCGTACCAGCGGACCGGCTTCCACATGGGTGAAGCCGAGCTGCAGGGTAGCCTGGCGCAGCGCGGCGAATTCGTCCGGGGGAAGGTAACGCTCCACCGGATAGTGGCGGCGGGTCGGCGCCAGATACTGGCCGAGGGTGAGCAGGCTGACCCCGGCGCTGCGCAGATCGGCACAGACCTGGAGAATTTCTTCGCTGGTTTCGCCCAATCCCAGCATCAGCCCCGATTTGGTCAAAAGTTCCGGGGCCAATTCCCGGGCCTGGGCCAGCAGCGCCAGCGAACGCTGGTAGTCGGCCCCTTGGCGAACCTGAGGGTAGAGCCGGGGGACGGTTTCCAGGTTGTGGCCGAGGACGTCAGGGGGGGCGCCGAGCAGGGTTGCCAGCGATTCACGTCGACCCTCGAGATCGGGGATCAGCAACTCGATGCGACAGCCCGGCGCCTGCTGGCGCAGCAGCCGGGTCAGTTCGGCAAAGACAGTGGCGCCGCCATCCTCGAGATCATCCCGGGTGACCGAGGTGATCACCGCGTGGCGCAGTTCCAGCAGGGCAATCGCATCCGCCACCCGTTGTGGCTCGGTGCGATCAAGCGGGGCCGGGGAACCATGGCGGACGTTGCAGAAGGCGCAGTCGCGGCTGCAGCTGTCCCCCAGAATCATGAAGGTGGCGGTGCCGCGGCTCCAGCACTCCCCCTGGTTGGGGCAGGCGGCGCTGCGACAGACCGAATGCAGGCCGGCTTCCCGGTGCAGGCGCTCGATGCGGGCGTAGGCCGGACCGGCGCCGAAGCGGACCTTGAGCCAGTCAGGCTTGCGCAGGGTAGAGGGTGGCATAATCTCCCAGATAGTCGCTGGCAAAGCAGCGGGAAAAAGCTTCGATTAACTGGTGCTGAACCTGCGCCAGGGGGACGCTCTCACCAAGCAGCGTCTCCATGGAGGTCATGCTCACCCCGGGGAGGCCACAGGGGATGATGGCGTCGAAGGCTCGCAGATCGGTGGCGACGTTGAGGGCGAAACCATGCCAGCTGATCCAGCGGCGCACGCCGATGCCGATGGAGGCGATCTTGGCCGCGCCAACCCAGACTCCGGTGCGTCCGGGATCGCGCCGACCCTCCAGACCGAAGGCGGCCAGGGTGGCCAGCAGGGTTTCTTCAAGCAGGCGCAGATAGCAATGCAGGTCCCGACCCCGGGGGGTCAGATCGACGATCGGGTAGCCGACCAACTGCCCGGGGCCGTGGTAGGTCACATCGCCCCCCCGACCGACCCGCACGACCGGGATGCCGCGCTCGGCCAGGGTGGCTTCCGGCAGGCACAGATTGCTCATCCGGCCGCCGCGGCCGAGGGTGATCACCGGGGGATGTTCCAGTAGCAGCAGGATGTCGGAGTTCTGATGTTCACGCTGGTCCAGCAGTTGCTGCTGTAACTGCAGGGCTCGCTGATAATCAAGCCGGCCCGGGCTGCAGGTCACGAAACTGCTGGCGGCGGCTGCTAATGACAACGAGTCAGGGCTCCCAGCGGATGCAGGCCACCGGGCAAGCGTCGATCACCTGCTGAATCTGCTCGGGGCTGGCGCCGTTGGAGTCGAGAACTTCCGCCAGTTCATCCTCGCCGCTGCGAAAGACTGCGGGCAGAGTGTCGACGCAGAGATTGCAACAGATGCACAGATCCTGGTCGAGGATCAGGGTACGGGTCATGGCAGCCTCTCCTGCTGATCACCGGGGCCCCTTGCGGGGCCGCGGCGATCGGTCAGACTTTAGACTTTTTCGAAATTGCTCTTGTCGGCGCCGCACAGCGGGCAGACCCAGTCGGCCGGAAGATCGGCAAAGGCGGTGCCGGGAGCAACACCGTTACCTGAGTCGCCCTCGGCAGGGTCGTAAATGTAGTCACAGATCACACAGCGGTACTTGTCCATGGGAAGTCTCCTTGATAGATGGCGGTGAAGATAACGGTGAAGATCAAAGGGCGATCGACAATCCCGTCCATTCTAATGCATTCTCCCCTGCTGGCAAGGGGGAGGAGCACCCTGCAGGGAAAAAATCAGGCGGTCACCGGAGTGACCGCCTGGTTTTCGAATAGTTTTGCTGACTGGGTCGCGGCTCAGAGCATCGCCACCAGGGTCTGAACGGTCTTTTCGATCCCCGCGGCCGCTTCACTGATGCGACCGGCCAGCATGTAGGCGGGGGACGAAATCAGTTTGTTCTCTGTATCGACCACGAATTCGCTGACCGGGCAGTTTACGTGCGCCGCGCCCATGGCCTGCAGGGCGCCGGCGGTGTCGGCATCGGTGCCTATGGTCAAGCGGTGGCCGGGAAGCTCGGTTCCCAGTACCCGGGCCAGCAGCGCCGGAGCGATGCAGACCGCGGCCAGCGGTTTCTTGGCGGCGACAATCTCCCGCACCAGTCGGCTGACCTCGGGGTGGGCCGTGCACTCGGCCCCCTTGATGGCGAAGTCGCAGAGGTTTTTGGCGGCGCCGAAGCCACCGGGGAAGATCAGCCCGTCGAGATCCGCGGCCTTGACCTCTTTGACGTTGAGGATTTTGCCGCGGGCGATGCGGGCCGCCTCCACCAGCACGTTGCGCTTTTCACCGGCAGCCACCTCGCCGCTGAGATGATTGACCACGTGCAACTGCTCCATATCCGGAGCCATGCAGACCGCTTCCACCCCGGCACGGTCGAGGGCGAGCAGGGTGATGACCGCCTCGTGGATTTCACTGCCGTCGTAGACCCCGCATCCCGAAAGCACGACACCGACTTTTTTCATAGACTTACCTCCTCCAAGTCAGGGAGCCAACGCCGGAAAGGTCGGCAGTCGGCCGCGTCAAAGAATCTAAAGGGTAGTAAACCGACGAGGGTTGTCAAGTCGATCGGAGAGGGTCACTCGCTGGAGTGGAGCACGGCGACCGCGCGGGCGGCGGCGCCCAGAGCCGCATAGCCGTGGGGTTCGGTGGAGTCGTAATAGACCGAGTCTCCCGCGTGCAGGGTCATGACCTGGTCGCCATAGTGGAATTCCAGATCCCCTTCCAGCAGGTAGAGGAACTCCTCGCCTTCATGACTGACCAGTTGATCGTCCTGCCAGGGGCGCGGCTCGAATTCGACCAGAAAGGGTTCGAGGTTTTTGTGCTTTTTGCCGTAGGCGAGAGAATGGTAGGAGTAAGGGGGGGCATTGCTGGCCCGATTGGGGCGCCGCGGTTGCCGCCGACTTTCCCCGGCGCGCACCAGAATGCACTTGTCGGTCTCGCCTTCTTCTTCGAAAAAGGTGTGCAGCCCGACTTTGAGGGCTTTGGAGATGCGCAGCAGGGTCGCCAGGGGCGGAATGACCTGATCGTTTTCAATCTGGGACAGCAAAGGTTTGGACAGTCCCGTGGCCTCGGCAAGATCCTGCAGGGTCATGCGCTTGTCCTGGCGCAGGCGACGGATCTTCAGGCCGATCTGCAGTTCCTTAACCTCTTCGCGGATATTTCCCATGGGCTCCTACCTTAGTGTTTTTCCACATCTTTCTACCGTGGGCCAAAGGTTTAGTCAAGGGGTTTTATAATTGCGTTCTTCTGCAACCCTCCATGGTCACCCAGGTGCGATCTTGGCGTCCAATTTGCATCGTTAAACGTGGTCGCAAAGGCGCAGCTTGCGCAGACAGTCGACAGACGGATCCAATCCCGCAGGAGGATGCTCATGAGTATGGCATGGAGCGAAGATTTGACGATCGGCGTTGCCCAGATTGACCAGCAGCATCGGGAGTTATTTCGACGGTTTGACGCTCTGTTGGTGGCTTGCCGGCAGGGGCACGGGCGCAGTCGCCTGGTGGAATTGCATGACTTTCTGGCGGACTATGTGGAGCGTCATTTTGCCGACGAAGAGGCTCTGATGCGCGCCAAGGGTTATCCGCGGTTAGAGGAACACAGGGCGCAGCATGCCAAATTTCGCGCCCAGATGGCGAGCCTGACCGCCATTCTGGCGATGCAGGGGCCGTCGATCGCGCTGCTGGTGGAGACCAATCAGAAGGTGATGGCCTGGCTGGTGGAACATATCCGCAAAACCGATCGGGCGCTGGCCGCCCACCTGGGGTTGAGCCGTGACGATTGCTGACAAGGCCTTGGCGGCGCTGGGCCGCTGGTCCGGAATTGGTGGCTCCGGCCGTCCGACGGACAAAGCGCTGGGTGAGCTGAAAGGGATATTCTTCGATCTCGACGGAACCCTGTTGCAGGTCGATATGAACCGCTTCATTCCGGCCTACATCGAGGGATTGGCTGAGGTCTGCGCCGATCTGGCCGAGCGCCGCCGTTTCACCGATGTGGTGCTGCAGGCGACTTGGGCGCTGCTGCGAAGCGAGCAGGGGGAATGCAGCAATCAGCAGTTGTTTCACTCCGTCGTTGAGCGGCATCTCGCCATTTCACCGGATCTGTTCAATCAGCGACTGCAGCGCTACTGCCGTGACCACCTTCAAGCGCTGGCGCCGCTGATCACCCCCCACCCCCTGGTGCCGCGGATCCTGCGCAGCTGTTTCGATCGGGGGCTCAAGGTGGTGATCGCCACCAATCCGGTCTTTCCGCGGTCCTTGGTCGAGGCTCGCCTAAGCTGGGGGGGGATGGGCGAATTCCCCTTCGATCTGGTGACCTCCTACGAAAACACCCGTTTCTGCAAGCCACACAGCGGATATTTTGAGGATATTCTCCAGCGTGTGGGGCTGACGCCAGAGCATTGCCTGATGGTTGGCAACGACACGGTGCATGACCTCGCCGCCACAAAGGCCGGAATTGCCACCTATCTGCTCGACACCTGGCTGATCGACCGCGGTGGCAGCCTGCAGCCCGATTATCGAGGCAGCCACGACCAGCTCTGCAGTCTGCTGGAATCTCTGTCGGTGATGGAGCCTGTCGAATTGACATAACTCATTTTTTTCGCTAATCTTCCCCTGCCTCAGGTGGCGGAAAGGTGGCGTTTCGATGGGTTTGGACAGTCGGCTGAAAGCTATGTTTTGGGTCGCGCTGGTCGCTGTTGCAAGCCTGACCGGCTGTCAGCAGCAATCGCCATCTCCGGCCCCCTTTGCTGAGAAGGGGCGCCCGCCGGTGGAGAAACCGGCTCAGGAGCTGATCTCCACCCAGGACGCCTTCATCGAAGTTTCGGCCAAGGTCACCCCTGCGGTGGTCAATATCAGCACGGCGCGGGTCAGCGCCGGCCCCGATTTGGGCCCCCTGTTCGAGAACTTTTTCGGCAGTCCCTTTCGCGGCCAGCCGCAGGAGCGGCGCGAACAGAGCCTCGGTTCCGGGTTCCTGATCAGTGCTGACGGCTACATCCTGACCAACGAGCATGTGGTCAAGGGGGCGGCAGAGATCAAGGTCAAGCTCTCCGACCAGCGGGTCTATGAGGGGACGCTGATCGGGGTCGATCCCCGCACGGATGTGGCGGTGATCAAAATCGATGCCGGTGAAAAGCTGCCGGCGGCGGTTCTCGGCGATTCCGACCAACTCAAGGTCGGCCAGTGGGCTTTGGCCATCGGCAATCCCTTCGGCCTCGACCGCACTCTGACCGTCGGCGTGATTTCCGCCATCGGCCGGGCCGACGTCGGCATCGAGGACTACGAAGATTTCATTCAGACCGATGCCTCCATCAACCCTGGCAACTCCGGCGGGCCGCTGCTCAATATCTACGGCGAAGTGGTGGGGATCAACACCGCCATCGTCGCGTCCGGACAGGGGATCGGTTTCGCCATTCCGATCAACCTGGCGGAGCTGATCGCCCGGCAACTGATCGAGAAGGGGGAAGTCAGCCGCGGCTGGCTCGGCGTCAGCATTCAGCCGATGACCCCCGAACTGGCGACCTCTTTTGGCCTCGACCGCCAGACCGGCGTGTTGGTCAATCAGGTGCTGGCCGATGGGCCTGCGGCCCAGGCCGGTATCCGCCGCGGAGATATTCTGCTGACCCTGGGGGGCAAAGAGGTCCGCGGGGTTCGCGAGCTGCAACTGCTGGTCGCCAGCACCCCTGCCGGGGAAACGGTCGCGGTGGAGGTTTTACGGGATGGCAAACGCCAGACCTTGCAGGTGCGGGTGGCGCCCCAGGAAGACGGTTCTGCCGCCGCAACCCCTCCAGTCAACCAGGATCAGGCTTTCGGCATGAGTGTCGTCGCCGAACCCGGCAGTGGGATTCATGTGGTCGCCGTTGATCCGGCCGGACCGGCAGCGCAAGCCGGGGTGCAGCCGGGCGATCTGGTTCTCGCCGTCAACCAGCAAGAAGTTCCCGACCTGACCAGCTACAACCGCGCGGTCAAGCGGGCGCAGAAGTCCCGCAACGTGGTATTGTTGATCCAGCGCGACCAGATGACCCTGTACGTCGCATTTCCGCTCCGCTAGGCCGGCCAGCCGGTCCCGTGAACCACAGGCTCTTACCCCTCGAGGAGGACGCATGGCCAGGCTCGTAGAAAATCCAGATCTCGCCTTTCGACTGGCGCGGGCCATTGTCTCGGATATCGCCCTTTACAATCAGGAGAAGGTCAAGGACGGCATCAAGAACGACAATATCTTCGACGTGCTCAACGAGGAGCTCAAGGAAGGGCGCGAGCACTTTTATACCCGGGTGGCTCCGTCGATTTCGGAGCGCGACCACTTGTACGACCGGGCGATCGTCGATGTTCTGATCAAGCAGGCCGGCAAGATCGAAAGCACCATCTGGTAAATGGAACAGACCCTCCACCTGATCTTCGACCGGGGCCAGCCTGCCGAGCGCCTCGACCGCTTTCTTGCCGATAACCTGCCCGAACTGACCCGCTCCCAGCTCAAAAAGCTGATCGACGATGGCCGCGTGTTGCTCGACGGCCTGCCGGCTAAGGCCAGCGTCAAGCTTAAGGGGGGCGAATCGCTGCAGATTACCCTTCCCGAACCGGCCCCGGCGTTGGCGCTGCCTCAGGAGATCCCCCTGTCGGTGCTCTACGAGGACTCTCACCTGATCGTCATCGACAAGCCCGCCGGGATGGTGGTGCATCCGGCCCCCGGTCACAGTTCCGGTACTCTGGTCAACGCTTTGCTGCATCACTGCACTGACCTGGCCGGAGTCGGTGGGACATTGCGACCGGGGATCGTCCACCGCCTCGACAAAGACACCTCGGGAGTTCTGGTCGCCAGCAAGGACGATGCGACCCATGTTCATCTGGCGGCCCAGTTCAAGGCCCACACCATCGAGCGGCGCTATCTCGCCCTGGTGCATGGCTTGGTCAGCCCCGACAGCGGCACCATCGACAGCGCCATCGGCCGCCATCCCACCGAACGCAAGCGGATGAGCAGTCAGGCCCGCAGCGGCCGGCGGGCGGTCACCCACTGGAAGGTGCTGCAGCGCTTCGATCAGGACCGTTTGAGTCTGGTCGAGCTGCGGCTGGAAACCGGCCGCACCCATCAGATTCGGGTGCATTTTTCCGAACAGCACTGGCCGATTGTGGCCGATCCGGTGTATGGTCACGGCAGCCGCGGCAATGTGCTGGTTGACCCGCAGCTGCGCCAGCTGGTGCAGGGGCTGCATCGTCAGGCCCTTCACGCCCGCCTGCTCGGTTTCGAGCATCCGGCCAGCGGAGACCATCTGCAATTGACCAGTCCGCTGCCAGCCGATCTGCAGGCCATTCTTGACTACCTCGAAGACAAATATCGCCCCACCCCTTAGGTGGTTAGCGCCGTCCCGGCCCAGCATCTGCTGGTCGGGGTTTTACTCATTTTTGGAGCCAGCTCGTGATGAAATTGACCAAACAGCAAAAACTCTCCTACCTGCAACCCGGCTGGGCCATTGACGCACCGGTGCAGGCAGGTTTCACCACCCGCAATGGCGGGGTCAGCCGGCCTCCCTTTAATTCACTCAACCTCGGCTTCAATACCGAAGACTCCAGCCACAACGTCGAAGGCAATCGCTCGACCCTGGCCCGGGCCTTCGATCTGCAACCGCACCTGCTGCTGACCATCAATCAGGTCCATGGCACCGATGTGTTGGTGATCGATGAACCGAATCCCGATCTGTCACACTTTCTCACCGTCGAAAGCGATGCCATCATCACCAATCAGCCGGGGATGCTGATCGGGGTGCTGATCGCCGATTGCGTTCCGGTTCTGCTCTATGATCAGGAGAATCAGGTGGCCGCCGCCGTTCATGCTGGTTGGCGCGGCGCCGCTGCCGGCATCATCGGCAAGACCATCGGCGCTATGGCCGCCAACTTCGGTTCCGACCCGGCGCGGCTGCTGGCTGCGGTCGGCCCCTGCATCGGTGCCCACAAATACGAAGTTGACCGCCCGGTGCGCGATGCCTTCCGCAAAGGGACCGGTCTGTGGGATTCCATCACCCGCGAAGTCGAACTCGGCAAGTGGCAGCTCGACCTGAGCAAAAGCTGCCAGCTGCAACTCGAAGGGGCGGGGATTCCGGTCGCCCGCATCGAAGTGGCCCAGGAGTGCACCTGCTGTCACCGCGAGCTGTTTTTCTCCTATCGCCGTGACAGCGGTCAGACCGGGCGGCAGCTCGGTTTTATCGGCCTGCGCTAAAGCCATGGCCAAGCAGAAAGCCTCCCCTGCTGGCAGTGGCTGGAGCCTGACCCGGGAGTGTCCCGGCTGCGGCCAACCCGAGACCGCCTGCCGCTGTCAAGCTGTGCCGGGGGCGCCCCAGGGGCCGCAAACCGCCAAGCTGCGTTTGGAAAAGCGCTGCGGCAAGCCGGTGACGGTGGTTTACGGCTGGCAGCTTAGTGACGCCGAGGGCAAAGATCTGCTGCGCAGTCTCAAGGCCCGTTGCGGCGCCGGTGGCACCTTCAAGGGGGGCGAGCTGGAACTGCAGGGGGATCAGCGGGAGAGCGTCAAGGCATTTCTGCTGGAGAAGGGATTTCGGGTCAAAGGGGCTTGAGACCGCTAAGGATTGAGTCCTTGCAGGGATATCTGGATGATGAAAAAGGGGGGGGGAAGGCGCTGAGCCTTCTCCCCCTTTTTATTGCCCTTCGCAACCTCGCTAGGGATTTGCTGGTTGCAGTGGAAACTGCCGCTCGAGGAACTGCCGCCACTGCTGCCAGTAGCGCTCGCCGCCGACATCGAAGGTGTCGTTGTGATCAGCCCCTTCGATGCGATAGTAGATTTTGGGCTGATTGGCCCGCTCGAACAGCCTCCGGGCCATCTTCTCCGGCACGATGGAGTCGCGGTCGCCCTGGAACAGCAGCAGCGGGGCGTGAATGCGACCGATTTTGTTGAAGCTGTCGTAGCGGGCGTCGAGCAGCCAGCCGAGCAGCAGATAGAGGATGGGATTGTGGTGCCAGCCCATGGCGGCGATGGAGGGGAATGGAGTCTCCAGCACCAGGGCGCCCGGAGGGGTTTCCGTTGCCAGTTGCACCGCCACCCCGGCGCCGAGGGAGCGGCCGAAATAGAGCAGCTGCTGCGGTTGCCAACCCCGTTGCTGCAGCCAAATCAGGGCGCCGCGGGCATCGCTGTAGGTTCCTTGCTCACTGGTCCGGCCTTCGCTGCGGCCGTAGCCGCGATAATCGAAGATCAGCACCGCGAGGCCGAGACGGCGAAACAGCAGCAGGTTGTCGATGCGGTGGGAGATGTTACCGGCATTGCCGTGGAAAAACAGGACCAGCGGCCGTCCCGGTTCTCCGGGAACATACCAGCCGTGCAGTTTCACTCCGTCGGCGGCAGGGAACCAGACCTCTTCATAGGCCAGGCCGGCGGCCGCCGGGGTGGCGACCAACTGGCGGTCGGGAAAGAAGATGAAGTGATGGTCCATGGCGGCGAACCCGGGGTGCGGGCTGAGCAGGGCGGCACCCAGCAGAAGCAGGGTGAACAATCGGCGGGCGGACTGAGGCGTCAACATCTCCCCATTATACCCGGCGGGGAGCGGTTTATTTGCGCCAGAAGGTGGGGAAGAACAGTACCAGCACCGTGAACAGCTCCAGACGGCCGAGGAGCATACAGCCGACCAGCACGCTCTTGCCGAAATCGCTGACATGGCTGAAGTTGTCGATCGGGCCGACCGAGCCGATCCCCGGGCCGATGTTGCCGAGGGTGGCGATAACCGAGGCGCCGGCGGAGACGACGTCGAGGCCGGAGGCGGCCATCAGCGCCGAAGCGAAGACGAAGATCCCCATGTAGAGGGCGAAGAAGCCGAGGATCGACTGCATCACCTCCCGATCGACCGGGGTGCCGCCAAACTTGACCAGGCGCACCGCGCGGGGGTGGATCAGCCGGTAGATCTGCACGTGGGCATGTTTGAACAGCAGCAGAATCCGCGCCACCTTCATGCCGCCGCTGGTGGAACCGGCGCAGCCGCCGACGAACATCAGGAAGATCAGCAGGTATTGGGCCAGCACCGGCCATTTTTCATAATCGGCGGTGGCGAAGCCGGTGGTGGTCATGATCGAGGTGGCCTGAAAGGCGCTGAAACGCAGGTTATCGACCACCGAATGGTAGACGGCCCCCTGGTTGAGGATCACCAGCAGCACCGTCGCGCCGAAGGTGATCGCCAGGTAGAAGATGAACTCTTCGTTGCGATAAATATCCCGCAGCCGGCCGCGCAGGGCCTGGTAGTGGAGGGTGAAATTGACCCCGGCCAGGAACATGAACAGGGTGATGATCCAGTCGATGTAGGCGCTGTCGTAGGCGGCCACCGAGGCGTTGCGGGTAGAAAATCCGCCGGTGGCCAGGGTGGCGAAGGAGTGACAGAGGGCGTCGAAAAAGCTCATGTCGCCGAGCATCAATAGCAGGGTCTCCATGGCGGTCAACAGCACATAGACCCCCCAGAGCAGCTTGGCGGTATCCTGGATTCGTGGTTTAAGGCGGTCGGTGGTTGGGCCGGGAACCTCGGCCTTGAACAGCTGCATGCCGCCAACGCCGAGCATCGGCAGGATCGCCAGCGACAGCACGATGATCCCCATGCCGCCGAGCCAGTGGGTCAGCGCCCGCCAGAGCAGCATGCTCTTCGGCAGCGCCTCGATCTCCACCAGAATGCTCGACCCGGTGGTGGTGAAGCCGCTCATGGTCTCGAACACGGCATCAAGGTAGGAGGGGATGGCCCCGGAAAAGACGTAGGGAAGGGCGCCGAACAGTGCGAACAGGCTCCAGCCGAAAGTGACGATGGCGAAGCCTTCCCGCAGCGAAAGCTCCTTATTGCTGTTGCAGCCGCGGAACAGGGCCAGACCGATCACCAGGCAGACCGCTGCCGAGATGACGAAGCTCCAGAGGGCGCCGTCGTGGTAGAAAAGCGAGAAGGGGATCGGCACCAGCAGCGCGGCGGCGAGAAACAGCAACAGGGCGCCGAGCACCCGCAGGGTGAGCAGGATGTTCATCTATTCGAAGAACCTCTCGACTTTGGCCAGGGCTCCGGGCAGAGCGAAGATCACCACCCGGTCGCCGGCCTCCAGGGTGCTGTCGCCGGTGGGGATTTCGTAGTTCTGACCGCGAACGATGGCTCCGATAATGGCCCCCTGCGGGAAGTGCAGGGTTTTCAGCGCTGCGCCGATCACTTGGCGGCCGGCCTTGACCTCGATCTCCAGCACCTCGGCGTTGCTCCCCTCGATGGTTGCCAGGGAGATGACCTCGCCGCGGCGCACGTATTTGAGAATCGCCCCGGCTGCCGCCAGTCGCGGTGAGACGCAGGCATCAATGCCCAGAGAACCGGCCAGGGTCAGCAGTTCCGGCTTGTTGACCAGGGCCATGACCCGGCGGGCGCCGTGCTGGCGGGCCAGCAGCGAGCAGAGGATATTCGATTCGTCGTTGCCGGTGACGGCGATAAAGACGTCGGCCCGCTCCACCCCCTCCTCGATCAGGGTGTCGATCTCCGTCCCCTCGGCGTGGATGACCATGGTCCGCTTGAGCTTGGCCGAGAGCTTTTCGCAGCGGGCTAAATCCCTTTCCACCAGCCGCACCTCGAAATGCAGACGCTCCAACTCTTCGGCGATATGCAGGCCGATACGGCCGCCCCCGAGGATGAAGACCCGGCGATTGCGGCGCTTCTTCTCTTCCTTGAGCTGCATCATGTACTGGATGGTCGGCAGGTCCTTCTGGTGGGCGAAGATGAAGATGCTGTCGCCGGCCTGGATGGTGTCGTCGCCGCGGGGGATGATGGTGCGCCCCCCCCGGCTGATGGCGGTGACCACAAAGCGGTAGATGCCGCGGATCTCTCCCAGTTCCCGCAGGGTCAGCTCGCACAACGGGCTGTCTTCGCCGATACGGTAGCCGAGAAACTGGATCTGTCCCTCGACGAATTCGGCGACATCGAAGGCGCCGCTGCGGCAGGCGATCTTGACCAGTTCTTCGGCCACGGCGTCCTCGGGATTGATCATCAGGTCGATGCCGAGTTTTTCCTTGGAGAGGACCGCGCCGCCGCCGGTGTACTCGATGCTCTTGACCCGGGCGATGCGGGTGGAGACGCCATATTCCCGCGCCAGCAGGCAGGCCAGAATATTGATTTCGTCGAGGTCGGCAACGGCGATGAAAATATCGCAGTTCTTGATCCCGGCTTGTTCCAGTGTTTCGGCGCTGGCGCCGTTGCCCTGCAGGCCGAGGACGTTGAGGCGGTCCTGGGCCCGGCGCAGGTGGTCGGGGTCGCGGTCGATCAGGGTGACTTCGTGGCCTTCGAAGGAGAGCCGCTCACAAAGGAAGTAGCCGACCTGTCCGGCTCCGACGATCAGGATTTTCATACGCGCAGTCCGGGTCGTTGTTGAAGGGGCGCCATCGGCGGCGCCGCGCTCATAAATGGCATAATCGGACCTTTTCCGCAAGGGCCGAGTCGGATCAAAGCCGCCAGGATTGTCCGCGGGAGTAACATGGGCTACACTGAATTCATCCCGAAATCAGGAGCGAATACGGATGGAGTTTTACATCGATGTCCCGGAAGAAGTGCTGCGCCAGGAACGGGCCAAAACCCGGGAGTTGCGGCAGAGCCAGTGGTGGAAAAACCGCGTCGGTCAGGGCAAGTGCTATTATTGTGCCGGACAGGTGCCGCCCAAGGCGTTGACCCTCGACCATATCGTGCCGCTGGTGCGGGGGGGCAAAACCAGCCGGGGGAATTGCGTGCCGGCCTGCAAGGAGTGCAACAGCAAAAAGCAGAGTCTGCTGCCGATGGAGTGGGAGGAGTTTTTGCAACGGCAGAATTCCGGACAATAGAGCGGCCCGGTCAGCAGAGGCCGACAAGCGGGGAGCAATGAAATCACTGCGAGAACTTTTCCGGATCGGTCAGGGCCCCTCGAGCAGCCATACCATGGCGCCGCGACAGGCGGCGGAGGAGTTTCTCTCCGCCTGGCCGCTGGCGGCCAGCTACCGGGTAACCCTGTTCGGCAGCCTGGCGGCCACCGGCCGCGGTCATTTGACCGATCAGGTTCTGGCCCAGGCCTTCGCCGGTTGCAATTGGAGTCTGATCTGGAAACCCGAACAACTGCTCCCCCTGCATCCCAATGGCCTGCGTTTCGAGGCTCTGAATGAAGCCGGCGGCGTGCTGCAATCCTGGGAGGTTTACAGTGTCGGTGGCGGCGCTCTGCTCGATCCCCTGATGCCCTCCGGGAGTTCTGATCTCTACCCCCTGACCAATATGGCGGCGATCCTGCAGCACTGCGAGCAGAGCGGGGAGTCCCTTTGGAATTATGTGCGGGGCTGCGAGGGAGCGGAGATTGAGGGGTTTTTGGATGAAGTCTGGTTGGCCATGCGGGGGGCGATCGAGCGCGGTCTGGCCAGCGAGGGACCGCTGCCGGGGCCCTTGGGGTTGGCGCGCAAGGCCCGCTCTCTGCAGCGCAAGGTGTCGTTGTTTGGCCCGCATTTTCAGCAGGATGGCCTGCTCTGTGCCTACGCCCATGCGGTGGCGGAGGAAAACGCCTGTGGCGGCATCATCGTCACCGCCCCGACCTGCGGTGCCAGCGGGGTTTTGCCGGCTGTGCTGCGTTATCTCGATGAAACCCTCGGCTGTGGTCCCGACGATCTGCGGCGGGCCTTGGCGGTGGCGGGCTTGGTCGGCAACCTGGTCAAACATAACGCTTCGATCTCCGGCGCCGAAGTCGGCTGTCAGGGAGAGGTCGGTACCGCCTGTGCCATGGCGGCCGCGGCGGCGACCAAATTACATGGCGGCTCCCTGGCCCAGATCGAGTATGCGGCGGAGATGGGGTTGGAGCATCACCTGGGGCTGACCTGCGACCCGGTGCTGGGTCTGGTGCAAATCCCCTGTATCGAGCGCAACGCCCATGCCGCCACCCGGGCGCTGAGCTGTTGCCATTTCGCCCTGCTCACCGACGGCCGCCACAAGATCCCCTTCGATGAAATCGTCGCGGTGATGAAAGAAACCGGCCAGGCCCTGCCCCCTCTTTACCGGGAGACGTCCGGGGCTGGCATCGCCCAAGCCTACCGGCAGCGCAGTCGCGACTAGCTCAGGCCCCCTCACAGTTCCTCGAAATCCTCCTCATCCGCTGCATCCTCCTCGGCGCTCTCCTCCTCAAAGTCTTCCTGCATGAAGCGCTCGAGAAACCGCTGGTTGTCCTTGATACGGCGGGCGACCTCCTGTTGCAACTGATCCAGATCGGCAAAACGGCTGCCGCTATCAGCCGGAGTTTCGTCCGGTTTTTGCTCTTGATCACTCATCCTTTGGCGCTTTCGCTTTGGCGGGTTTCTTGGCCTTGGGCGGTGTTTTAGCGAGCTTTGGTTGCTCGGCGATTCCGAGGGCGAACTCGGCCAGGCGATAGCCAGCCTTGGCGGCCCGTTCGGTCACTTCATCTTGCAGTCTCTGCAGCGGCAACAGCGTCGCCAGGGCGGCGGTTTTGGTGGTCTGGTTCTTCAAGCGGGTCAGGGCCCCGCTCACGCCGAGCCAGAAGACCAGGGTTTCAAAGCGCTCTTGGTGGAACCACTGGGCCCCCTCGGCCCAGTGCAGGCCAACAAAGCGTTTGACCTGCGGGTCGGCGAACAGGGTGGCGAACTCGGCCGCCGGAGCCTCCCCGCCCCAGAAGCCGCCGTGGCGGGCCAGCAGCCGCAGCAGCAGGGCGCTCTCGGCGGCGCTTTCCGGCGGCAGTGCCAGTTCCAGGCCGTCAGGCAGCAGCAGGTTGTCGAGCTGCTCAGCGGTTTGCAGCTCGGCTCCGGGACCGGCGGCGGGATCGGCCAACTGCCGCAGTGCCAGCCAGGGGATCAGTATCTGCCGCAACTCGCGCCGCCGCGGCCCGGCCGGATCGGCCAGTAAGGGGGTTTGCCAGCTTGCCAGCAGCTTGCGCTCGGCGGCAATGCGGCTGGTCAGTGAGAGCAGCCGTTGCAATTGGCTCAGGTCGCTCCAGACGTTCTGCAGCCTCGAGGCCGCCGGGATGGGTTGACGCAGGTGGGGTTGAAGTACCTCCAGCAGGGCTGTAAAGCGTTGACCGAAGCCGGCAAAGACCGGCTGCAGAGACCAGGTTTCCGGCGGAAGCACAAGCAGTTCGGTTAGTTTCTCCAGAATCGGCAGGGCCAGAGCCATGCGGGTCGCATCGAGCAGATGGCCGAGAACCAGTTTACGCAGTTCGCGCTCGAGATCGTCCACTCCTCGCCCCTGCAACTGGTGGTGCAGCGCGGCCCAACTGCCGTCCTGATCGTGCAGCGGCTGCAGATCGAGAAAGACCCGGTAGTGATAGGGGCCAAGCTGCAGGTAGAGCCCTTCATCGGCCAGTTGCTGCGTGGAGAGGAGGAATTCCTGGCCGCTGCAATGTTCGCGGCAGCGCACGAACCTGTTGGAACCGGTCGGCAGCCCGAGGCCTTCGACCAGACTCAGGCATTCGGTGATCGGGTCGTCGCCGGCGGCAATGGCCCGTGGCACCGCCTGACGTAGCCAGCCGCCGGTGCTCCCCTGGTTGTTGTGATAGACCACCAGGGCGCGTTCTTCGCCAAAGCGGTTGGAGTAAGCGTAGACGTTCTCTTCGATCCGGCCGCCGCTGACAAAATCGTAGAGCTGGAACTGGTTAGCGCCGGAAAACAGCCGCCGACGGCGCAGCAGCGGGAAGATCTGGTTTTCGTGATGATGGATGAACGGCTGATCGGGGGTTTCATCCCAGTAGGCGCGGCGGTATTCCATGCCGTATTTCTCCCGCAGCCCTTCGATCTGACCGTGGCCGAACATCGGCAGGCCGGGGAGGGTGGCGAGCAGCACCGCAACGCCGAAATACTTGTCGGTCTTGCCGAACTGCTCGACCGCAGTATCTTCGTCGGGGTTGTTCATGAAGTTGACGAAGCGCTGCAGGATCTCCGGATTGAAGGCCAGAGTCTGCTTGAGCACCCCGCGGTACTTGGCGTTCTCCTCCTGCTTGAGCATGTTCATGAAGGCGCTGTTGTAGACCCGGTGCATCCCCAGGGTGCGGACGAAATAGCTCTCCATCAGCCAGAAAGCTTCGGCGATCAGCAGGGTGTCGGGAACCTCGGCGGCGACCCGGTCGACCACCTCCCGCCAGAATTCCACCGGAAAGGCGGCTTCGAAATCCTGCCGGCTCATGCCGTAACCGGAACGGCTGGGGACCCCGGCGCCGCCGCCGGGCTGGGGAAACCAGAGCCGCTGGAAATGTTTCTTGGCCAGGGTCATGGCGGCGTCGAAGCGGATCACCCGGAAGCTGCGGGCCACCCGCAGAATGGTCTGGATCATCGCCTCGCGCACCTCGGGGATCAGGTAGTTGAGCTGGGCGGTGTCGTTCCAGGGCATGTGGGTGCCGTCGTTGCCGTGATAGATGTGGCGGGAGCGGCCGCTGCGCCGATCGAGATGCAGAAAGGTGACGGCGGCGTCGCTGTGGTCCCAGTAGCCATCCTCGATATACAGGCCAACGTCCGGATTGTTGGAAAGGTCAGGACCGTTGAAGCGGTAACCGGGATAGGGGGAGTGGGGGAGCTGCAGGAACCAGTCGGGATGCTCGGCCATCCAGCGCGAATCGATGCCGGTGTGGTTGGGGACCACGTCGCTGGCCAAGGCGATTCCCCAGCGGGCGCAGCGCTGTTGCAACTCCTGCAGAGCGGCCTCGCCGCCGAGATCGGTCGCGACCACATAGTCGACCAGGGAATAGGCCGAGGCCACCGCCTCGGGGTTGCCGCGCAGCTGTTTGATCCGTTCTGAGGCGGGGGAGCGCTCCCAGATACCGATCAGCCAGAGGGCGTTGAAACCCCAGCGGGCCAGGGCGGCCAGTTCGGCGTCGGGGATCTGGTCGAGGCGCTGGATCGGCCGGTCGTATTTACGGGAGAGTTGGTCGAGCCAGACGTAGATGGTCTTGGCCAGCTGCACCACGTTGGGCATCCAATCGGCGTCGACGGTGAAGGCTTCGGGCTCATCCCAATGCTCATCGGGGCGATAATCGGCCACCTGGGGCGGTCCGGGGCCGAAGCCGCGGGGGGCGGATTCTTCGGCGATCAGGTCGAAGGCGCTCAGCAGTTCATCGCGCAACGGCTCTGGCAGCAACTCACCCCAGGTTTGGTTGACGAAGGCGAGCTGCCCGGCCAGGGAGTCGGGGGCAGCCTCGATCGGGGCCCGCAGCAGCGCCAGCAGCGAGCCGCGCAGCACTCCGGTCACTTCGGTGCCGGCGAGGTGGCTATCGAGCAGCCGCAATGTCTGGCGATAGTCGCAGGCCTGGCGCAGCTCGACATCGTCAAACAGGCTGATCAGCGAGGCGGCCGCAGGGTTCTCCAGCTGGGTCGCCAGCACGAACAGCTCCACGGTGGTGGCGCTGCGCTCCGGGGCTCCGGCGAGAAAGCTCTCGGCCGCCGTGCCGCGGCGAACCGGGGCTGGGGGATAGCAGCCGACGCAGCTGCTCAGCACCCGGGGGAGCTCGGGCAGGGGCTGACTGCGCTCGCCACAGCGCAGTTCGCCCTCGCCGATCTGCGCGCCGCGGGCCGCCAGATAGGCTCCGGCGACGGTGCGCAGGGCACGGGTGAGCAGGGCCAGCAGGTTGAGCTGACCGGTGCTTAATTGGCTCAGCTCCGGTTGCCGGCGCAGGGTTGCCGCCAACAGGTGCAAGGGATAGAGCCGGGAGGTCGGCTGCGGATCGAGCAGTTCGGCCGGCAGCTGGTAGTTCTCCCAGGCTCGGGCACTGAGCTGCAGGTCGAGAGGAAAATAGCCGGAGCGGCGAGTATCGTCATTCATAATAGATTAGTCTTTCGCGGCCAGTGGCCGTCGCTCAGGCAAAATCGGCGGGATCCGCCTCACGCAGAGCACGGGCGGCATCCTCGGGAGGGGTCGGGTTCATGTAGAAACCGGTCCCCCATTCGAAACCGGCGATTTTGGTCAGCCTGGGCACCAGTTCGATGTGCCAGTGAAAATCGTAGGGGAGCGAACTCCAGTAGCCGGGCTTGCCGAGGCGCACATGCATCGGCGGCGCGGTGTGCAGCACGAAATTGAAGGGCGGATCGCGCAGCACGCTGCGCAAACGACGCAGGGTGTCGCGCAGGGTTTCGGCCAGGGCGGTCAGCTCCTGGTCGTTCATCAGCGCAAAATCGTGGCTGTGACGCAGCGGCGCAATCCGCAGTTCGAAGGGGAAGCAGGAGGCGAAGGGGGCGAAGACCAGAAAATCGCCGTCATCGCGCACAACTCGTTCGCCGCTGCTGCGCTCCTGCTGCAGCAGATCGCAGATCAGGCAGCGCTCCTTGCGGGAATAATACTCCTTGCAGACCGAGAGTTCAGTCACCGCCACCGGCGGGGTGATCGGCACCGCTATCAACTGGGAGTGGGAGTGGGGGATGCTGGCGCCGGCCTCCAGGCCATGGTTTTTGAAGATCAGGATGTAGCGAAAGCGCGTGTCTTTGCGCAGATCGAGCAGCCGCGCCCGATAGGCGCGCAGCACGTCAGTCATCTCGGCGGTGTTGAGGTCAGCCAGGTGGCGGTCGTGATCGGGCGTCTCCAGAATCACTTCGTGGGCGCCAATGCCGTTCATGGCATCATGCAACCCCACTCCGCGCTTTTCCAGCTCACCCTCGATGCCGAGAGCCGGGTACTTGTTGGGGATGACCCGCACCTTCCAGCCTGGCCAGTTGGGAGGGCTGCCGTCGGGGCGGATGGCGAAAATTTCCTGCGGGGTCTTCTCCTCCTGACCGTAACAGAAGGGGCAGACCCCGGTTTTGAAGGGCTGGCGTTCCAGCAGAAAGTCATTGGGGCGGCGTCCCCGTTCCTGGGCGATAATCACCCAGAGCATTTTCAAAGGGTCCCAGCGCAATTCAGACAAAACAATAATTCCTTTCCAGCATAGGGACAGGGGAGCAGATTAAACCGACCAGTCCTCCGAGGCCAGAAGACTGCCGCGATAGGGGAGACTGAGCGGGTTCTCAGCCGGCCAGCGGGCGATTTCGTTGCCGCTCTGCAGCAGGTGCAGACTGAGTTCCAGCGGCTGGCCCGGTGTCAGTTCAAGGGCCGGCAGCGGCAGGGCGATTTCCACCACCCGGCCGCAGGCCAGGCGGCCTTCGTCCGGGAGCGTGGCCCCTTCGGCGGTGTGCAGGGCAAAGCTGGTTTGGCTGGGATGGAGCTGGGCGCTCAGCCCCTGGCCACCGAGCAGGCGCAATTCCAGCGCCCCTGTGGGGCCGAGCAGGCCGCTGAGATCTTCCCGGGGATCGAGACGCAGGTAAAACCACTCCCGATCGTAGCCGAAATGCAGCGATTGAAACTCGCTCTGGCCCGAGTGCATCGCTCCGGCGATACTCAGATTGGCGACGCCGGCGGCCAGCCATTCGAAATAGTCGCTGATGCGGCCGTCGATGCGAGGGCTGAACAGCGCCGTTGGCGGGCGGACGCTGGGGGCGCCTCCGGTGGGCGGTTTGATCGCCCGGTGCAGGTGCTGGGGCACCGGCTGGCCAGTCTCCCGGTAGAGGGCTTCGAGATGGCGGCGGAACAGGCGATCGAAGATGTCGGCCTGATCGGTGGAATGATCGTCGCCGAACCACCAGAACCAGTCGCTCCCCTCGGCGCGCATCAAGTGGAGCATGGTTTCCGGCAGCTGACCCTTGCGGATATCTCCGAGGGGGGGCGTGCCGTCCCGCCCAATGGTGTCGCGGCGGGCCCGCTCCAACCATTCCCAGGCAGTATTCTCTTCCGGATGACCGATCCAGATGCAGAAGTCCGAATTGATCCAGGAACCCGGGGCGATCCTCGGCAGGGGGGCGGGCGGAACGGCCTCCAGCGCTTCACTGACGGTGACCATCCGTAGCAATGGATCGCGGGTCATCCCCCGGTAGAGTTCGGTCAGAAAGGGGTGGCCGTTGTCCTGGTAGCGCTCCCAGCAGTTCTCCCCATCGAGGATCAGCGCGATCACGCCGCCGGGATTGGCGACCGCGATCCGGCGCAGGGCCGCCAGCAGGTCATCGGCGGCGCGCCGGGGATCCCAGTGGGCGTAGACGAAGCCGATACGGTCGGAGAGTTCCCGGTCGCGAAACAGCAGCGGCAGTCCTTCAAAGCTGTAGCTGCGGTAGAGCAGGTTGCGGTCGGCCAGGCCGCCGCGCAGGCTGCGCTGGAGAATTCCCTCGTCGGTGGCAGCCCAGGTCGCCCCTTCTTCTTTGATCAGCCGCAGCGCTTCCTCACTCACTGCTCCTTCGGCCGGCCACATCCCCCGCGGCCGCTGGCCGAGGCGCTCGGCGACGAAATCCAGACCGTAGCGGACCTGCAATCGGGCATCACCGGGATGGCGAAAGCGCACCGCCGGCAGCTGGATACCCGGGGTGGCCTGGGCGGCGGTGTCGGTGCCGCAGAGCAGGGGCAGAATCGGATGGGCGTAGGGAGTCACCGAGACCTCGATCGCCCCCTGCGCTTCCAGGTCGCGGTAGAGTGCGGCCACTCCGGACACCACCTGATCGTAGATGGCGAGCAGGCCGTGCTTGTCGGCTTCGGAGAAGTTTTCCCCCTGCTCCAGCAAGCGTTGCAGCAGTGGTTGCTCCTGGCGCAAGTGGTAGCCGGACCAGGCGAGCAAAAACCAGACCTGCAGATCGCGCAGATCCTGGTCGGAAAATCCTGCTGCGTCGGGTTGAGAGCCGGTCCCGCGATGTTTGGCCAACTGCCGGTAGCGGGGGTAGGGGAGGATATGGCGGTCGGCATGGACCGAAAAAAACTGGCTGAGCAGAAAGCTGCGCTCATCCGGTCCCATGGTGGCGGGGTCCTGACGGGCAGCGTCGAGCCAGACGTCCTGGGCGCTGCCGTTGGCGTAGCGCTCGAGCTGTTCGAGCATGGTCGGAACCAGGTTGAAGGTCATCCGCGCCCCGGGAACTTCGGCCGCGGTGCGGAGCATTTCCGCATAATCCTTCACCGCGTGCAGGTAGGTCCAGGGCATCAGGGTGCGTCCCGAGACCGGATCGCGGTAGTCGGGTTGGTGCATGTGCCAGAGGATGGCGACGTTCAAAGCGCTCATAACAGACTTCAATTCCTGGTTAGGCGAGTTCCTGTTTCCACTCGGTGACTTTGCGCTGGTAGAGCTCAGCCAATTGGTCGGCCTGGGCGGCGTCGGCCGATTCGGTGATAATGTGCACCACCGGGCGGGCCTGGTCGGGGAGCACCAGCACCCAGCCGCCGTCCCGCTCGACCTTGACTCCATCGATAAAGGAGGCTTCCAGATCGACGGAGTCTTCGCTCATCTTGCGCATGATACCCCCCTTGTAGTCCCAGGAACAAGGAATCTCCAACTGGCGGTAGGCCCGCTGCGGCAACTGACGGCGCAATTGGCCGAGTTTCTGCCCGGTGCGGACCAGCAGTTCCAGGGTCTTGGCGACGGTGAACAGGGCGTCGAAATTGGCCTGGAAAGGGGGGAAGGCGAAGCGGCCATCCATCGAGGCGGCAAACAGTACCTGGCGCTCCTGGGCCGCTTCCACCAGGGAGCGGCCATCGCTCTTGGTGCGCTTGATGGTCAGACCAGCCTCCAGGGCCAGCTCTTCCACCACCCCTGGGGCGGCCATCGGCAGCACCAGGGAGCCGCGTTTTTCTCCCCGGCAGACCAGGGCCGCCAGCACCGTCAGCGCTTCGCTGTCGCTGAGCACCTCGCCGGTCTCCTCGACGATGATCAGTCGCTCCCCCGAAGGGCCGATCCAGAAGCCGGCGGTTGCCTCCAGGCTCACCACGATCCGCGAGAGCTGATCCAGCCCCCGCTTGATCTCCTCGGGCGAGCTGCCGGTACGATTCTCGCTCATCTGCGAGTTGAGCTCGATCACCTCGCAACCGAGGGTATTGAGCAGCCCGGGGAGCAGATTGCCGGCCGGAGAATGGTTGAGGTCGACCACCACCTTGGGGGCCGCCTGGCGCAGGATCTGGCCGTCGATGGCGCGCAGGAACCCTTCGCGGTAGTAGTCGTAGATCCGTGGGACTTCCGAAATCGCCCCCGGTTCGTTGTAGTGAACCCGGCGGAAGTTCTCCTTGTAGAAGATCCGCTCGATCCCCTTGGCGGTGGCCGAGGAGATATCGACCCCTTCGGAGTCGTAAAAGAGGATGTCGGTTGCGGCCGGGTCTTCGGGGGATTGGCGGAAATGCACGCCGCCGACCTCGCCGAAGGTGGTGAGCTTGTAGCGCAGCACCGGCAACGAAATCATCTGGATATCCCGCACGTTGATCCCCGCCGAGAGCAGGCCGCCGAGAAAGGCCCGTTTGAGCATCCGCGAGGAGCGCACCGCGTCGCGGCCGGAGAGGATGAAGGAGTCCTTGGGCAGGCTGGAGCCGTAGGCGGCGCCGAGTTTGGCGGTGAATTCCGGGGTCAGCTCAACGTTGGTCAGCCCCTGCAGCATGGCGCCATTGAACAGGCTTTTGCGCCACTTCTCTCCCCAGATCAGGTTGGTGGTGACAATCGCCCCTCCCTCGACCACCTTGTTGGGCCAGACCTTGACGTTTTGTTTGATATAGGCCTCGTCGCCGATGGTGGTTTCATCGGCGATCACCGACCCCTCCTCGATCACCACCGCCTGGCCGATGCGCACATTGTGGCAGAGCACGGCGCCATGAATGCGACTGCGCTTTTTGACGTTGACGTTATCCCAGAGGACCGCGTCCTGCAGTTCCACCCCGTCTTCGATGATGCAGTTGCGCCCCAGCACGCAGTTTTTCAGCCGGGCACGGCCGAGGATGCGGGTGTTGTCGCCGAGCACCACCATCCCTTCGAAGCGGGATTCGTCGCTCTTGGCCACCTGGGTGTCGGCGCCATGGTAGATGCGGGTTTCGGTGCTGGAGCGCTCGCTGGTCTGTACCTTGATCCGCCCCTGGAAGATGTCGCCGCAGGCTTCGATATAGGCATCGGTGTTGCCGATGTCGGCCCAGTAGCCGCTCAGGTTGCAGCCGAACAGCGACGCCCCCTCTTCGAGCATCCTGGGGAAAATGTCTTTCGACCAGTCGCGGTTCTCCCCCGGCGGAATCAGCTCGAGAACTTCCGGTTCCAACACGTAAATGCCGGTGTTGATGGTGTCGGAAAAAACCTCGCTCCAGCCCGGTTTTTCGAGAAACTTGGTGATCCGTCCCTGCTTGTCGGTAATCACCACGCCGAACTGCAGCGGATCCTTCACCGAGGTCAGGGTGATGGTCGCCTGGGCCTGATTGTCGGCGTGAAACTTGAGCACTTTGCCGAGATCGAAGTCCGTCAGCAGGTCGCCGCTGATGATCAGGAAGCGCTCGTTGAGGAACTTGGCCGCCGCCTTGACCGCCCCGGCGGTGCCGAAATCCTCCAACGGGGTGACATAGGTGATGCGCACGCCGAATTCGCTGCCGTCGCCGAAAAAATTCTTGATCACCATCGGCTGATGGTAGAGCACCAGAATCAGTTCGGTGATGCCGTGCTTTTTCAGCAGGTCGATGATGTGCAGCATGATCGGCCGGTTGACCAGCGGAATCATCGGCTTGGGGAGATTGATGGTGAGCGGGTGAATCCGGGTTCCGAACCCTCCAGCCATGATGACGGCTTTCATGCAGTTGACCTCCATGTCAAAAAGCAGGGAATTTTTTATTTGGCCCTTTTCGCCAACAACCGGGCGATTTCGCTCTTGAGCTCGGTCAGGTCGGAGCTTTTCACCACGTAGGCGTCGGCCAGCCAGGAGGAGAAGTCGTCCTTGTAGCAACTGAAGGCGGTGCAGAGAATGACGGCGGTGTCGGTCTTCTCCTTGACGATTTTCTGCAGCAACTGCAGCCCGCTCTCCCCCTTCATCTGGATGTCGAGCACGATCAGGTCGAACAGCCGTTCCTGCAGAATACGCGCCGCCTCGCTGGCGCTCCCAGCGGTTTCGACCTGATACCCCTCATCGGCAAGTTCTGCCGCGTAAAGATGGCGGATGTCCCGCTCATCGTCAACCACCAGCAATCTAGCCATGGGTTCCCTCCGAAGTGAGTTTAAGGCGAATGGTAAAGGTCGTGCCGACTCCCAGTTCGCTGGCGATCTCCAGGCGGGCGCCGTGTCCTTCGAGAATCCGGGCACAGAGCGAAAGCCCCAGGCCGGTCCCCTGGTCCTTGGTGGAAAAAAACGGGGTGGTGGCCGCCTGCAGGGTTTCCGGGTCCATGCCGGGGCCGCTGTCGACAATCAGAATCAAGGCATCGTCATCCTGGCGGCGGGTGCTGAGGTTCAAGGAGCCGCCGTCGGGCATCGCCTCGAGGGCATTGCTGATGATGCTGCGGATGCAGTAACTGAGTTTTTTGAAGTCGATTCGCAGCAACGGCAAGCCGGGGTCGAGCTGCAGTCGGCCGTCGATAGCGTGCAGTCGCAGGTCGTCGGAAAGGCCGGAGTAGATGCCGGTGAGCATCTGGTTGACGTCCCAGAGATCGAGGGTCGGATGCAGCGATTCGGAATAGGTCAGAACCTCCTGCAGCACCTCCTCCAGCTTGCGAGCCTCCTTGACGATCGATTCGATATAGCTGCGGCGGCTGTCGTCGAGATCGGTGCTGCGGCTCAAGGTGCGGGCAAAACCGCCGATGATGGTCAGCGGGTTGCGGATCGAATGGGCGATGTTGGCGGTGAGTTTGCCGACCAGGGCCATCTTCTCCATCCGCAATATCAGGTTCTGCTGCTCCTTGAGCCGCCGGTTGGCCTCGGTGATCTGGGCCAGTTTTTCCTGCAGCTTCAGGTAGTAGGCCGCCCGTTCGATGGCGAAGGAGACCGGCAGGGCGAAGGTTTCCAGGGAATGGATATCCTCTTCGCCGATCGGCTGATGATTGATGATGTTGTCGGCCAGCAGCAGACCGATCGGGTTATTGTGGCTGACCAGTGGCACCAGCAGCAGCTGCCGCACCCCCAGGGCCTCGACCTGGGAGCGGTCGATGGCGGTCTCCCGGTAGAGATCGTCGACACAGAGGGAGCGCTGTTCGTTGAGGGTTTTGACGAACAGGTGTTCCCGTCGATTTAAAGGGACACTGAGCAGTTCGAGCAGATCGCGAAACTTGTCCTTTTCCGCCACCATCTTCTGCTCGAAGAAGTGCTGCCCCATCTGCTCCAGGGAATAGTCGTTGCTGGCGATCTCCTGCCAGATGCGATTGGCCTCGTCCCGGTGCCGCGGGCCGACGGCGAAATGACCCCGGAGCAGTTGCCGCTCGGGGTCGACCAGCAGCAGGATCGCCCGGTTGAGGCCAAACCCCTTGCCCGAGGTGACCGCCGTCAAGGCCATGGCCAGCACCTCGTCCAGATCCATGGAGGACTGCAGGACCTGGCCGATTTCGTGGAGAAAGCGGATTTCCCGGTTGCGGCTGTCGAACTGCCGGGAGAGGGCGGTCAGCTGCATTTTCTGGCTCAGCAGCTCTTCCATGGCGTAGGGAAACAGCGAGGCGAGGCCGTCGCTTTCATTCCCTAAAAGGCGTACATCCTCCAGAAATCGCGGGCATTCCAGGCAGCGCCGGAGAAAGCGCTGCTTGCGATCAAACAGCAGGGCCTCTTCCCCCGGGCGCAGGGAGGAGCAGTCCTCAGGGGCGATTTGCTCTAGATTCCAGCAGCACAGAGGAGTCACCGGGGCACCATGGGAATGAGGGCGTGAACCTGGGCGGACTCAGCGGGTAAAAGTTCGTGGAGTATAGCATTTTCCTTGGCTATTTCAAACATTCACGGTGGTCCCAGGGCGGCCTTTCTGCTTGTCTCCAGCGGACTCCAGTGGCATAGTCCTGCCCATGACCGAGAAACCCTACCGGATTTATTCCGAGCACCTCAAGGCCCATTTTGGCGGCCGGGTCCACAAGATCTCCATCGATGCCGGATTTTCCTGCCCCAACCGCGGCGCCAGCCGGGAGCGCCCCGGCTGCCTGTTCTGCGACCCCGGCGGCTCCGGGGCGGTTGGCATCGACCGCGCGGTGAATGTTGCTGCGCAGTTGGAGCATGGCAAAGAGGTCATGGTGCGCAAGTACAAGGCCCGGGAGTTCATCGCTTATTTCCAGCCATTTTCCAACACCTTCGCACCGCTGGAGCGGCTGCGGGCCGTTTACGATGAGGCGCTCTCGGTCGCCGCAGTGGTCGGTCTGGCGGTCGGCACCCGCCCCGATTGCCTCCCCGAGCCAACCCTCGATCTGTTGGCTGAATATCACCAGCGGACCTACTTCTGGCTCGAGCTGGGGTTGCAGAGCAGCCACGACCCGACCCTGAGTTGGTTGCGTCGCGGCCACGACTACGCCACCTTCCTGCAGGCCTACGCAGGCGCCAAGGCCCGGGGGCTGCGGGTCTGCGTGCATGTGATTCTCGGTCTGCCGGGGGAGGGGCGGACTGAGATGCTCGCCACCGCCGAGGAGATGGCCCGGTTGCAGGTTGACGGCATCAAGATCCATCTGCTGCATGTGCTGCGCGGCACGCCGCTGGGCGATCTCTATGCCGAGGGGGCATTTTCGGTGCTGGAGCAGCAGCAGTACGTGCAGCTGGCCGCCGATTTTATCGAACGGCTGCATCCGGCCACCTTGATTCACCGCCTGACCGGTGACGGTCCGCGGGATCTGCTGCTGGCGCCGCTCTGGTCGCTGAACAAGTGGGAAGTGCTCAACGCCATCGACGATGAATTGGCGCGTCGCGGCAGTCGTCAGGGGAGTCGCTGGCAGGGCGTTGCAGAAGGTTTGGGCGAAGGGTAAAGCGGGGGCGGGCGCCGGAGAGTCCGGTGCCTTGGGTTGGCAGACCTGGTCGGGAACGCAGTCTTGCGGGGGTTAGTAGATCGCCCGCTCGATGGTGAGGTCCGAAGTCGGCTCGGAGGGGGTGGCGTTGCTCCAGGAGATGAGCAGCAACGAGGCCCAGATAATGCTGACGGAGATGATTAAAAGTTTCGACATGGCGCGCACCTTACAAAAGCGCCGGCGAAAAAGCAAGGGGTGATTTCCCCTTCATGAGGTTTGCTGCTCTTGTTCCCCGGCGTCGGGTCATGCTAAGCTTGCCCCGCTTGAACCTTTTCGTTTTTCCGGCACACCAGACGGATTGCGCGTCGCGCTTCCGCTGGTGTGTTTTGCATAGGGCCGTTGACAGTTATGGATCTGACCACCCTCAATAAAGAACAGCTGGCCGCGGTGCGCCACGGCGCCGGCCCCTTACTGCTGCTGGCCGGGGCCGGCTCGGGCAAGACCCGGGTGATCACCTACCGGGTCGCCTATCTGCTGTTGCAGCGGGGAATCCCCGCCGAGAACCTGCTGGCGGTGACCTTTACCAACAAGGCCGCCCGGGAGATGCAGGAGCGGGTGACTGAGCTGGTCGGCCGCAAGGCCGCCAAGGGGATGGTAATTGCCACCTTTCACTCCCTCTGCGTGCGGATTCTCAAGGAGGAGATCGAGCGCCTCGGCTACAAAAAGAATTTCTCCATCTACGCCGCCTCCGACCAGGTGCGGTTGATCAAGGACATCACCCAGTCCCTCTGCCAGGATGACCGCAAGTTCGACGCCGAGCAGATTCTGTTTCTGATCTCCGCCGCTAAAAACCGCCTGATCGGCCCCGAGGCTTTTGTCAGCAGCCAGCTCGACAACTATCAACTTATGGCCGCCCAGGTCTATCCCCGCTACCAGCGCTCCCTCAAGGCCTACAACGCCATCGATTTCGACGATATCATCATGCTGGCGGTGCGGTTGTTGCGGGAATTTCCCGAGGTGCTGGACAAGTTTCAGCAGCGCTTCCGCTTTTTGATGGTCGACGAATATCAGGACACCAACGCTGCCCAGTATCAGCTGTTGCGGCTGCTCTCGGCCGCCCACGGCAACCTCTGCGTGGTCGGCGACGACGATCAGTCGGTCTATGGCTGGCGCGGCGCCGACCTCGGCAACATTCTCGAGTTCGAAAAGGATTTTCCCGGTACCACGGTGATCAAGTTGGAGCAGAATTACCGTTCCACCGGCAACATCCTGGCTGCGGCCAACGCGGTTATCCTCAACAACCAGAAGCGCAAGGTCAAGGCGCTCTGGAGTGCCGGCGGCCCCGGGCGGGCGATCGAACACTTGAGCTGCGAGGATGAAGAGGACGAAGCCCGGCTGGTGATGGAGCGGATTCACGCCGAGCGCTTCAAGCACGAACTCGCCTACCGCGACTTTGCCATCCTCTATCGCACCAACGTTCAGTCCCGGGCCTTCGAAGAGCAACTGCGCTACGAAAACATCCCCTATGTGCTGATTGGCGGCCAGCAGTTTTTCGACCGCAAGGAGGTTAAGGACGCCGTCGCCTACCTCAAGGTGCTGGTCAACAATCGCGATGAAGTCAACCTGCTGCGGATTCTCAACTACCCCAAGCGCGGTATTGGCGAAACCAGCGCCGACCGGCTGATCCGCCACTCGGCTGCGGCCGGCACTCCTTTGTGGCAGGTGCTGCGGCATCCTGGCGAAGTGGCCGACCTTGGGGAGAAAACCATCGAGGCGGTCAACGGTTTCGTCGCCTTGCTTGAGCAGGGGCGGCAGCGCTTCGCCCGCAGCACCGATCTGGCCGCGACCCTGCGGGAGTATTTCGACGAGATCAAGCTCGAAGCGGAAATCTACAAAGGGACCGACGATCCCAAACAGGCCCGCCGCCGGGCCGAGAACATCGAAGAGGTGGTCAACGCCATCGCCTCCTATCAAGAGCGGGAGGAGCGCCCCAGCCTGGCCGGTTTTCTGGAGAAGGTGTCGCTGGTTTACGAGGATCGCCCCGGCCGCGACGACAAAGAGAAGAAGCTTGCCAGCGATGCGGTGACCTTGATGAGTCTGCATGCCAGCAAGGGTCTGGAATACCCGGTGGTCTTTCTGGTCGGTCTGGAGGAGGGTTTTTTGCCACACCAGAGGACGATCGGCGAAGCGATCGATGTCGATGAAGAGCGCCGGCTCTGCTACGTCGGCATCACCCGGGCCCGCAATCACCTGGTTTTGACCGGGGCCCGCCAGCGCAAGAAATACGGCCAGCTGCAGCCCCGCACCCCGAGCCGGTTTTTGGCGGAAATTCCTGGCGAATTGCTCGAGCAGCGCAACAGCGAAACCGTCGCTCCCGCCAGCCCGGCTGAGGAGGAGCGAATGGCCGGCAATTTCTTCGCCAATTTAAAGGCGATGCTGGGGGAATAGGCGGGTGTGGCGATAAAATATTCGAGAGTAAAAAAGCTGACCCTAATAGTCAGCTTTTTCGCGTTTCTGGGTCCGTCATTTGGCGAAGGCTGGGAGGGGGCTCCCTAGAAAAGTCCCCAGCGCTTCTTTTTGGGAGGCGGCTCTTCCAGTTGCCCGACCACCGGAAAGCGCTCGATCAGGGCCCGCACGTGGGGGGCGGACTTGAGCGGTTCGGTAAGGTCGGCGCCGGCCTGATGCTGTCTTTGGTGCAAGCCCTCTTCCCAGAGGGGGCTGGCGGTGAAGTCGTAGATGGTGCCGGAAATGGCGACATAGGCCGGGCGGCCTTCGCGGCCGTCGAAGCGGGCGAGTTCTTCCAGGGTCATGGGGACACCTCCAAGGGTAAGAGAATAAGACGGGCCCAATCTAGCATGAAGAGCGGCGCTGAGGTAATTGAAGTTTTGATGCGGCCGATCAAATAAGTTTTGACAGGGGCAAAAATGAGGAATAGGGTAATTGGAAATTTGTTTCTCACGATAATAGCAAAATCGGAGTAATCCGGTGACGCAAAGCCACGGGTCCCATCTGGGATCGCCGGGTTGCCGAAGAGAGAACGATCCGTCCAAGGGTTTCTTGGGTGGATAGGGCGGCTCATCTCGGCATGGAGATGGGCCTTTTTTTGTTTTTACAGTTGTCCGGCGGCCAGAAGTGGTCTCCTCCATTGAGGAGCGAAGTGCTACAGAAAATTGACGGCGTCAAAATTTCAAGCTGTCAGCCATTTGACTTATCGGTGAAATGACGGGGCGATTTGCCGGAATTGACACGAAAGTCGTTCAAAACCGGGTTGTTAAGATGGTGGAAGTGTGCCGCCAGCTTTTCAGCAATAAGTAAGCTGGTCGGAGATTCGGCAGCGAAGTTGAGCAAAAGACTGGTGTATGCAGAAATTGCAATATTGTGGTTGAGTTGAAAATCTTTGGGTCGGCCTGATTGGCTTTCCAAAGGGTAATTTCCTGGCCCGGAATCTGCACAGATATGGGTCGTTCAGGTTTGGCGAGAATACATTTCGGACTAAGGCGATCAAGATCAGAGAGCGCTGGTTGCCACGCCACAACGCTCATTATCCGTTAATCAGATGAAGGAGGCGACATGAACATCGGGCAGCGGATTTCCCTCTGCTTAGCCATGGCCCTGCTAGCCCTTGGGCCAGTAGGAACTGTCTGGGGGGCCACGGTTTCCGGACGGGCCAGCACCGTTCTCGAATGGCGCGACGACCCGCAAGGGGATGCGGCGCTGCCGGGCTATCAGTACCTGCAGCTCAATATCGGCGACATCGCCGGTAAAGGGGTCGACTTCAAGGGCTATGGCCGTCTGGCGGACGATTTCAACAATGAGCTCGATATCGACAGCCGGCTCTATTACGCCTATCTCGAGAAAAAGGGGCTGCTGCCTAACCTTGACGCCAAACTCGGTCGCCAGTTCATCGCCACCACCGCCGGGGCATCGATCATGGATGGCCTCTATCTTAATTACAGTAACCTCGGGCCGCTGAAACTCTCCCTCTTCGGCGGCGGCGACGTCGCCTACTACTCGGGGTACAACGCCGAGGATGTCATCGCCGGCGGCAAGGTCTCTGGCCAGTTTTTTGACAGCCTCGACCTCGGTCTCTCTTACATCCAGAAGTGGAACGACGGCGACCTCTCCCACGAGCTGATCGGCTTCGACGCTGCTTACGATGTCAAAGATCTGATCAACCTCTACAGCGAGACCCAGTACAGCTGGCTCACCGACGAGGTGACCTACTTCCTGGCCGGCGCCAACTACTACCGCAACCCCAAGTGGTCGCTGCGCACTGAGTATCTCTATTCGCTGCCGGTCTTCTCCGCCACCTCCATATACTCAGTGTTCTCCGTGGCCGAATACCAGGAGTTGATGGCTGAGCTCAACTACAGCATCTCTCCCGGTCTGCGGGCCTTTGGCCGCTACAGCAGAGAGATGTATGAGGAGTTCGCAGACGCCAATGTCTTTGAAGCCGGGCTGGAGAAAATCCGCACCGCCCGCTGCGCTGGTTACCTCAGCGGCGTCTGGCGCGATGACGGCGATGGCCAGGATCTCAAAGGTTTCAAGGTCTACGGCTCCTACCTGCTCAACCAGTCCCTGCAAGCCGGCGCTGGCGCCCACCTGGATGTTCTGGAGCGCCGCCTCGACGACACCAACGACGAAACCAGCAGCAGCCGCCTCTGGGTTGACCTGACCGCTTACCTGACCAAGACCATCAATGTCGAGGCCAAGGCCGAGCGGATCGAAAGCGATCTCTGGGATGAGTATTACCAGGGCCGCATTCGTCTCAACGTACTCTTCTAGGCAAGGAGACCCGATATGCTGCGCAGTTTACTGATCCTGTTGACCCTTTCGCTGCTCGGAGCCACCACGGCTCTGGCGGCGAGATTCGATCACGCCGCCCATAACACCTATCTCGACCCCCTCGACTGCGCCACCTGCCATGTCGCCGGCGCCAAGTCGATCGTCCCCGAGCTCAAGGTCTGTCTTGATTGTCACGACGACGTCTTTGTCAAGGAGGTCAAACTTCCCGGTCTCAAGACCCACGGTCCGGTTTGGCCCCTCAATCATCGCGCCGCCGCCAAGGGGAATACCCCTGACTGCTCCGCCTGCCACCAGCAGAGCGACTGCCTGGCCTGCCACAAGGCCGGCTTCGCCGATGAAATGGGTGCTTTTGGCAACCAGATGGTCAATGTCCATCGCTCCGACTTCAACGTGACCCACCCGATTGCCGCCCGTACCAACCCGCAGCTCTGCTCCAGTTGCCACGAGCGCAACTTCTGCCTCGACTGCCACAAGAGCTTTGCCCCGGCCGACCTGGCGATCGCGTCCCATCGCCGCGGTTTCACCGACGGAACCCTTGGCGGCAACCATGCCCTGTTCAACGAGACCCAGTGCCAGACCTGCCACGCCAGCGGCTCGGTGATCCCCACCGGAGGCTGGGCTCCCAGCCATGCCCGGGAAGCCCGGAAAAATCTGGCCACCTGCCAGGCCTGCCATCCGGAAGGGGATGTCTGTCTTAAGTGTCACAGCGCCGTCAGCGGCCTCAAGGTCAATCCCCACCCGAAGAATTGGGATGACATCCAGGGGCGGCTGAAGCGGGCCAGTGACGGCAAGACCTGCCGCAAGTGCCACTAAACAGAAGGATTACCCTTTTTACCACCAGCCAAGGAGGCAACCATGCAAACCAAGAACCTCGCTCTTTTGACTGCCGCGCTACTGCTGGCGACCCTGACCGGTTGCGGCAGCAGTCGTGAGTCGAATGGCGCCCAGACCGCTCAGACGGTGGATGTTGTCGGCGGGGCGCAAACCCTCGGCATCACCAACTGCGCCTCCTGCCACAACTCGGGGACCGGGGTGACCGCCGACTGGCTGCTCAGCCGCCACGCCAACGTCAATGCCGTACCTGATAACACCAATCCGACCTGCACCGTTTGTCACGACCAGATCGGCGACGGTCAGCTGATGAGCGCCGCCTTTGCCGGTCAACCCAACCGCAACGTGGTTGGCTGCGAATCCTGCCATGGCGGCGGCGAGTTTCATTTCGGCCTGGGGCTGCTCCCCTATCCGCAACCCGGCCCGGCCCAGTGCGGGGTCTGTCACGGTCTTGACCAGGCGCTTTTTCACAGCACCACCGACAACCGCCTGATCAACGACACCCACTTCGATAATCCGGCCACCACCGACATCGAAGGGATGGTGGTCAAGACTGCCGACCAGAAGGGTTGCCAGGTCTGTCACTTCAACGGCCACAACCCGACCCTGGAGATCAACAACGCCTGGGCCGCCTCAGCTCACGGTGGCCATCTGCTGACCGTCAAGGATGCCGCCGCCACCGTCGAGGAGCGCATCGCCGCTGCGGTCACCGATGCCGACGCTCCAGGCTGGGTTCACTACAACTGGGATCAGACCACCGGCACCGGCAACCGCGCCTCCTGTCAGCGCTGCCACACCGCCACCGGCGCAGCCAACTACCTGAACAATCCTGCGACCTACGATCCCACCAACAACGACTTCTCCCACCTCTCGGGTTGGACTGCCGGGACCGGTTCGCCGCAGAACGAAATGCTCTACTGCTGGGGCTGTCACTCTGACAACAAGGGCTCGCTGCGCAACCCTGGCGCGATCACCGCCGATTACACCGGCCAGGATGTGACCTATCCTGACCTGGCCGATTCCAACGTCTGTATGGCCTGCCACACCGGCCGCGAAAGCGGCGGTACCATTGCCGCCAAGGCCGCCGACCCGACCACCAACTGGACCAACCTGAGCTTTATCAATTCCCACTACCTCACCGCCGGCGGAACCGTCTTCTCCGCCAGCGGCTACCACTATGCCGGCCTGGTCTACGCCACCCCGAGCAACCTGCATGGCGGCATCGGCACCGCCAGCTCCATTGGCACCGCCGTGGGCGATAACGGTCCTTGCGTCAAATGCCACATGAGTACCGCCGGCGCCGGGGAGAGCCACAGCTTCGCCGTGGTGACCAAGGATGCCACCGATCTGATCACCGCCATCAACCCGGGCTTCTGCAACGCCTGCCACACTGGAGCGCTGGCCCTGGTCGCTGCCGATCTCAATACCCTGCGCAGCGGCTTCGAAGCCGCTATTGGAGCTCTCGAGGCGCAGTTGACCGCCAAGGGTTTCCCCTTCCAGGCCAACTACCCTTACTTCGCAGCCAAAAACTGGGGTGATGCCACCACCGGACCCAACAACATGGGTGCCGCCTTCAACTACAATCTGCTGGCCCACGACCCGGGTGCTTATGCCCACAATGTGCGTTACGCCGGCCGCCTGGTCTGGGATTCCATCGACTGGCTTGACGACAACAGCCTCAACAACTCAACGGTCGCCGCGGTCAATGCCCTCGGGCTCGATCCCGCTGCCCGCAGCGCCGCCCTGACCTGGATCGGTCTGGCCCGCCCCTGATTGAACACCTGCCCACCGGCGGTCTCAATGGGAGACCGCCGGGAATCAATAAGTCTGCCACGCCGGCGTGGTGCCGGCATGCCCAAACCCACAAAAGGGGAGAATACAATATGAAGAACTGGAAGATTGGGACGCGATTTTTCCTGGTCGCCCTCCTGGCAGCAAGCCTTGGCTTGTCTGGCTGCTCCGGTGATGACGGCAGCGCCGGCGTCGCCGGTACTCCTGGTACTCCCGGCGTTGACGGTGCTGCCGGAACTCCCGGAACCCCCGGCTCAGCCGTGGTCGACGTCAGCCTGCAACCCGCAGATGCCATCGCCGCTCTGAGCCCGACCGCCGCGATCACCGGAGTCACCATCGCCAGCCCGCCGGTGGTCAGCTTCACCGTGACCGACAGCACCGGCCGCGGCATTGCCGGCCTCAAGGCCATCCGCGACGGTGGTGTCTCCCGCCTGATGCGCTTCAACATCGCCAAACTGGTCCCAGGTGCCAACGGCAGCCCTGACAGCTGGGTCAACTACATCCGCAGCAGCAGCGGCACCCCCAGCACCGAGAACACCGGAACCCTGGTCGATAACGGCGACGGCAGCTACGTTTACACCTTCGCCAATGATATCACCGCCATCGCCGCCGTTCCCTACGAGCCGACCCTGACCCACCGGGTCGCCGGGCAGATCGGCGACGGTGCCCTCGCTCTGCCGGCGATGAACTTCGTGTTCGACTTCGTTCCGGCCGGCGGCGCCGTGGTGCTTGAGCGCAAGATCGCCCATAGCGGCTCCTGCAACGAGTGCCACAGCAACCTGACCATTCACGGTCGGCGCTTTGCCATCGAATACTGCGTTACCTGCCACAACCCCGACCTCACCGGCGGCGCCGGCGATATGGCCAACATGACCCACAAGATCCACATGGGCGCCTATCTAGCCAATGGCTTCGACCTCGGCGGTCACGACTACTCCGACCTCGTCTTCACCATGAACTCCTTCTCCACCCCGGAAGGCCTGCGCAACTGCCGCAAGTGCCACACCGGCGAAGATGCCCAGACCCCGCAGGGGAGCAACTGGCGCACCAAGCCGAGCCGGGTCGCCTGTGGCTCCTGCCATGACGATGTCAACTTCGAAACCGGTTTCCTCCACGGTAATCGTCTGACCAGCGTACGCACAACCACCGGCCTGCGTCAGTCGGTGGTCGACCCGGCCAAGACCGCCATTATCCAGACCAGCGACGCCAGCTGCACCTCCTGCCATGTTGACGGCGGCGCTCTGGGTCCCGAGGCGGTTCACCGCACCTGGGTCTCTTCCGACCACAACCCGGAAGTTCCGGCCTGGGCCAAAATCCTGCAATATGAAATTGCCAGCTTCACCCTGGCCGATACCGCTGTCGCCAACCAGAAACAAGCCACCGTCAAATTCCGCATGCTGGCCAAGCAGAACTCCACCGATGCTTTTGCTACGGTGAATCTCAACAGCCTGGCTACCGTTGGTGCCACCGCTCAAAACCTGAGCTTCCGCCTGATCTGGGCGACGCCTCAGGCTGCTCCGGCCAGCCCTTTTGATGGCCCCGCAGTAGCGACCCCGGCCGACTGGAACAACGCTTCCGGCGGCGCCCGCACCTATTTCAATGGTGCCGTCAGTACCGCAACTTCGGCCTTTGACCAGCCGGTCAGCGTCAACCTCAGTGCAGTCGTCGGCGGAATGGCCGCCATGCCTGTGGATGCAGACGGCTTCTACGCCGCCGTTCTCAACTACAACCTGACTCCCCAGGCCTTTGCCGCGGTCACTGCCGCCACCATGCGTTCCATCGGCATGGAAGGGGGCCTGACCGTGCAGCGCCGGGATCTCAGCAACATCCCGGTGGTGACCACTGCCGCCGCCAACGTTAACGTCCTGCTGCTGGGCCGGAGCCTGATCGTCGGCGAAACCACCAACCCTGCAGCCCCCATCGCAGCTCTTGGCGGGGTTAGCACCAATGTCGCCCGCCGCAGCATCGTCGATATCGACCGCTGCAACCAGTGCCACGAGTGGTTCGGCTTTCACGGTTCCCAGGCCCGCAACGACAACCCGGATTACTGTGTGGCCTGCCACAATACCGAAATGACCAACAGTGGCCGCGGTACCGATCCCATCGATCCGACCATCAGCTATGGCGAATTCTCCAATAACCTCAAAGACATGATCCACGCCATTCATGGCGCCGAGAAGCGCACCATCGGCTTCGACTTTGTCCGCGGCAGCATCGCTGGCGGCGGTGGTGGTGCAGGTATCCACAGCTTTAGCGGCGTGGACTTCTTCGGCCGGGGCAATGAATGCTCCGCCTGCCACAAGCCTGGCACCTACCTGCCGGAAGCCGTTCCGGGTACCGCACTCTGGACCACCCTGGTTGCTGCGCCGACCGCTACGGTAGCCACCTTCAACCCGGCAGCCAACCTGCGCATGGGGCCGATTTCTGCGGCCTGCTACTCCTGCCATGACAGCGCAGCTTCCGCGGTGCATATGGCCGCCAACATCGCCAGCACCCGTGCTGGGGTCACCGAGTCCTGCGTGACTTGCCACGGCGCTGGTCGCTCGGCAGATGTTGACGTGGTCCACGGGAATTAATTTCCCGGCACAACCTGTAAGACGGAATCAGGCGGTCCTTTTCAAGGGGCCGCCTGATTCCGTTTGGAGATGTCCTTTTGGGTCGAGTTGAAGATTGGCTTAATCGTTGCAACTCACAGTAAATCCTATTCATTTTTTCGTGAAAGTCTGTTATCTTGACGCGCGGCCAAATGTTTGTGCGGTGTTTTTAATCTCTTGGCATTGAAACGACCACGGGGCGGGGCGGAATGGGGCTGTTTGGCGGGGCACGCAAAAACCGACGGTTCACCGGACAGACCGGGGTGTTCATCACGCCCCAGGGGCTGTCTTTGGCCCATGTCTCAACGGGCGCCGACGGCCAGGCCCGCCTTGAACGCTGTGAAACCTTATCCCTTGTTGCCGGAGATGCCGAACGCAGCTTCGCCGAGGGGGTGCGGCGGCTGGAGCTGGAAAATACCGCCACCGTAGCTGTGATCGAGCAAGGGAATTACCACCTGCTGCAGGTCGAATTACCGGAAGTCCCCGAAGCCGAACTGAAAGATGTTGTCCGCTGGCGGATTAAAGACTTGATCGATTTCCCGCTGGACGAGGCGGTGGTTGATGTCTGCCTGATGCCGAGCCCGCGAGGCCGGGGGCGGGGCAACGCTGCCTACGTGGTGGCCGCCCGTCAGCAACTGGTGCAACAGGATGCGGCTCTGCTGAAGGCCGGGCGGTTGCGGCTGCAGGCGATGGATATTCCCGAACTGGCGCTGCGCAATCTGGCGGTGCGTCTCCCTGAGGATGCTCAAGGGGTTGCACTGCTCTATCTCGGCCGGGCCCGCGGCCTGATTACTTTGACCCGCGGCGGAGTGCTCTACTTCGCCCGCAACATCTCCCTCGGCCTTGATCATCTTGAGCGCGGCCGCACTGCTGGGCCCGACGGTGCCGGGGCTCCCCTGGAGCCGATGATCGATTCCATCGTGCTCGAAGTTCAGCGCTCCCTTGACTACTACGAAAGCAACTTTTCCCAACCGACCCCGGCGCTGCTGGCCCTGGCGCCGTTGGAAATTCCCTGCCCTGAACTGCTCGCAGCCTTGAATCAGAACTTCGGTGGCCGGGCCAAGCCCTTTCCTCTGGAGTCGCTGGTGACCGGTTTGGAGCTGGCCGAGGCTGAGCAGGCTCGCAGTTTCCTTGCCATTGGCGCCGCCCTGCGGCGGGAGGTGGCTGGGTGAAGCAGCAGATCAATCTCTTTTCTTTAGCCGACACTCCCCGCCAGGATTGGCTCAACAGCCAGGGGTTGCTGCGCATTGTGCTGCTGAGTTTGGCTGGGCTGATCCTGCTCAGCGGCATCAGCTGGTGGCAGAACCGTCATCTGGTTGGTGAAGTGGCCCGGCTGCAGGCTGCGGGGCTCAGCCAGAACGCGACTCTGGAGCAGTTGCAGGCCAGTGTCGCCCAGCGCGGCCAGAGCCCGCTGCTGCAGGCCGAAATCGCCCGCTTGCGCGGCGAGCTGGAACGGCGGCGGCCGCTGCTGGAGCAGGCCAAGGTGTTACAGTCGGGAAACCTCAGTGGCTTCTCTCCGGTGCTGGCCGCTCTGGCCCGCCAGGGAGAGAGCGGTCTCTGGCTGCGGCGGATCGAGCTGGCAGATGCCGGCCAGAGACTGACCCTTGAAGGCAGCGCCAAAAGCGCCGAGCTGCTGCCGGGCTACCTGCAGCGGCTTTCGGCCGAAGAGGTTTTTGCCGGTCGGGTGTTTGCCCAGTTGCAGCTCGCCGGTGGCGAAACCGGCGGCGAACAGATCGACTTCATTCTCGGTGACATCCCCAAAAAGGAGGCCCAGTGAAGGATCTGCGCACCAGCCTGCTGGCCGGGATGACCCGGATCGATAGTCTCTCCCGTCGCGACCGCGCGCTGTTGCTCGGTTTGACAGTCGGGCTGCTGCTGCTGATCTGGCATAGTCTGATCTGGACTCCCTTGCAGCAACAGGGTCAGCAATTGCAGACCCAGCGTGTCAGTGCTTTGACAGAGCAGGGCGGCCAGCAGCTGGCGATTGATGCCCTCAGTACCCGCCTGGCCCTCGATCCCGATGCGGAAAACCGCCAGGAGCGGGAACGCCTGCAGGAGGAACTGCTGCGCATCGAACAGGAACTCGATCAGGCGGTGGCGGGGATCGTTGCCCCTGATGAGATGCCGGGTCTGCTGGCCCGACTGTTGAAACAGCGCCACGGCCTGCGCCTGGTGCGGCTGGAAAATCTCACCCCGGTGCCGATGCTGGAGCTTCCGACTTCGGAACAGGTCGATGTGAATCTTTACCGACACCCGCTGCGGATCGAACTGGAAGGTTCCTATCTCGAAGCCCTGACTTATCTGCGGGCCATTGAAGAGGCAGCCGCCGGCTTGGCCTGGGATCGTCTGGAATTGCGGGTGACCAGCTATCCGACCTCGCGCATTCTGGTGGTGGTGCATACCCTCAGCTCCAAGAAGGAGTGGCTCGGTGTCTGATCGCTGCTCGCTGCCGATATTGCTACTGGCCCTTTGCCTAGGGCTGCCCGCTTTCACCCTGGCGGCCGAAGGCTTGGCCGACCCGACCCGTCCGCCGCAGGTGGCGACTTCCGGGAACCCTTCGGCGCCAGTCGCCGAGGCTTTGCCACGCTGGGAGCTACAAGGGATACTGTTTGGTGACGATCGGCGGGTGGCGGTGATCAACGGTCGTTCTCTGACCGAGAAAGGCCGCTTGGGCAAGGCGACGGTGGTGCGCATCGAAGCGGACAAGGTGCTGCTGCGGTATCAGGACAAAATGGTCACATTGAAGCTGCCCCGGGTTGAAGGGGCGCATAAACGGAACCACAAGTTGGAGGGAAAGCTGAACCCATGACTTGGATTGGCCGCTATTATCCCCTCGCCGCTGCCCTCAGCCTGTTGCTGCTGGCAAGCTGCGCCCCGCCGCCGCGGGGCCCGCAGCCGCTGCAGAGTTTTGAGCAGCAGACAGTTCCCGAGTCCGCTGCGGTGACTGCTCCGGCTCCCCTGGCGTTGCCCCCCGATATCGCCCAGGCCCTGTTGCCACCGGCCGGTGGGGCGCAGGCGCCTCAGGCCGTTCCCCGCTTTGATGTCGCCGTCGACCAGTTGGCGGCGCGGGCCTTTTTCATGGGGCTGGTGGAGGGGACCCCCTATAACATGAGCGTTCATCCCCGGGTTGAAGGGGAGATTTCTCTCTCCCTCAAGCGGGTCACCATCCCCGAAGTGATGGAGACCGTGACCAAGCTCTACGGCTATCGCTATGAGTCGGGTCCGACCGGATTTCAGGTCTATCCCGCTGAGATGAAAACCGAACTGTTTCAGGTCAACTACCTCAACCTGACCCGCAAGGGGATCTCCCAGACCCGGGTCAGCTCTGGGCAGATTTCCGAGACCCGCAAAGATTCCTCCAACGACGGTAACTCCGAGACCATGCGCAGCTCAGCGGTCTCCGGCAGCCAGGTCAACACCGAGTCGAGTTCCAATTTCTGGCAGGAACTCGAAGGGGCGCTCAAGGCTCTGGTTGGCAGTGAAGGCGGCCGTCAGGTTGTCCTTCAACCGCAGGCCGGGGTGGTGCTGGTGCGGGCCTTTCCCGATGAACTGCGTGAAGTAAGTGACTACCTCAAGGCGATCCAGGGGAACCTGCAGCGTCAGGTCATTCTCGAAGCCAAGATCATCGAGGTCGAACTCAACGACGGTTTTCAATCCGGCATCAACTGGGCGCTGCTGACCCGCCAGGGGGGTGGCAAGAATATTGTCTTCGGTCAGACCGGCGGCGGCACCCTGTTCAAGGATGGAGTCTCCGAGCTTGCCGGCAAGGCTGGGACTCTCAACCCTCTCGACCCACTGTTTGGGACCGTCGATACCTCAGCCTTCGGTGGTGCCTTCAGCGCCGCGGTCAGTCTTAAGGATTTTACCGCCTTCATCGAGCTGCTGCAGACCCAGGGCGAGGTGCAGGTCCTCTCCAGCCCGCGTATCTCCACCGTCAACAACCAGAAGGCGGTGATCAAGGTCGGTTCCGACGAATTCTTTGTCACTGACGTCTCTTCCACCACGGTCACCGGCACCAGCACCACCACCACTCCGGAGATCACCCTGACCCCCTTCTTCTCCGGCATCGCCCTCGACGTCACCCCGCAGATCGACGCCGATGGTCGGGTGACCCTGCATATCCATCCGACGGTGAGCGAAGTGGTGGATCAGCCCAAGTCGATAACCGTCGGCGGCCAGACCCAGAATCTGCCCCTGGCTTTCAGCACCATTCGGGAGTCGGACAGCATCGTCAGTGCCGAAAGTGGCCAGGTGGTGGTGATCGGCGGGTTGATGCAGAATCAGGAAACCAAGAGTCAAGCCAAGGTTCCTTTCTTCGGACAGATTCCGCTGCTTGGCAACCTGTTCAAGCATCAGCAGGTCAAATCCCGCAAGAGCGAGCTGGTGATTCTGCTGCGGCCGCAGGTGGTCAGCGGCGGTAAAGTCTGGCAGGCTGATCTGGAGCAATCCAACACCCGGATGAAGGAGATGGGCAGCTTCATGACCCGTCCCTGGCCGGGCGGCGCTTTCGCCGTTCCGGTTCAGCCCTAAAGGGGCGCGGAGACGCGATGTTCTATCTGGAGCATTTCGGCCTGAGTGAACCCCCCTTTGCGCTGACCCCGGATACCAGCTTCCTCTATCTGGCTCCCAGCTATCAGGAAGCCCTCAACGTCCTGCTGGTCTCCCTGCGCGGCGGTGAAGGCTTCGTCAAGGTGATCGGCGAGGTCGGCACCGGCAAAACCCTGCTCTGCCGGGAGCTTCTCGATCGTCTTGGCAACGACTGGTACACCCTCTACCTGCCCAACCCCCTGCTCACCCCCATTGATCTCTACCGGGCAGTGGCCGAGGAACTGTTGCTGACACCTCCCCAGGGGACGGTGCAACGCAGTCTGCTGGCCGATATCACCGAGGCTCTGCTCAGTCTGCAGCAACAGGGGGCCGAGGTGGTGCTCTGTATTGACGAGGCGCAGACCCTCCCCGACGACTCCCTGGAAGCCCTGCGACTGCTCAGCAATCTGGAAACCGGCAAGCGCAAGCTGATGCAGATCGTGCTCTTTGCCCAGCCCGAACTCGACAGCCGACTGGCGCAAGCGCAGCTGCGCCAGTTGCGCCAACGCATCGCTTTTGGTTGCTACCTGCAGCCTCTGACCCGGGTCGAGCATGACACCTACCTGGCCCACCGCCTGCAGGTTGCGGGGGCGAAGGCGGAGATCTTTACCGCCGGGGCCCTGGATATTCTCTACCGGGGGAGCCGGGGCAATCAGCGGCTGGTGAACATCCTCGCCCATAAGGCTTTATTGGCCAGCTTCGGCAAAGGCTTGCCGGGGGTTGGCCGGTTGCAGGCACTGGCGGCGGTGCAGGATACCGAAGAAGTCCAGGGGATGGGTTTGGTTCGCCCCACCTCCCCCTGGGTGCTGGGCGGCTTATTGCTGGGCGGGCTGCTGCTCGGTTTCCTTTTGGCCGGAGGAGTGCGATGAGCCTGATCAACGATATGCTCAAAGATCTTGAGCGGACCCGCAACGGCAAGGATAGTGGCCCATCGTTGCTGACCGGGGTGCAAGCGGTGACCGGGGTGACCCGCCGCGGGTTGCGCAAACCCCTGCTGGCCGGGCTGATCCTGCTGGCCGGTTTGGGCCTGGGGATCGGGCTGCGGCTGCTGCTGCCGGCAGCGTCGCCGCCTCCGCCAATTGCCCGCGTCGAAGTTCCCGCCCCCCTTCCGGCACCGGTTGTCGAACCGGCGGCTGTGCCGGTGCAGGCCGAGGTCGTCAGTAACGAAGCTGCTCCGCTTCTTGCCACCGCTTCCGCTCCGCTCACCCAGGAGGTGGCTGCTGCTGTGCCGTCTGCGGTCGAGCCGCAACCGCCTGCGCCGATTCCCCCTCCGGCCCCCGCTCCCACACCAACTCCAGTTCAAAAAGTCGCACCTCCCAACTCGCAACCGGCAGCCCCTGTCGTGGCTGTGAAGCCTGAAGTGAACTCCGAGGTTTCCCCTGCCAAAGCTCCCCAACCGAAACCGGTTCCGGTGGCTGCAGCGGCGCCAAGCGCCCCCAAGCCGGAAGTTCCCAAGGCACCCGCGGCAGCTGTGCCAGCTGCGGTCAAGACCCTGCCGACCGCTGCGGCATTGCTGCAGGAGGCCCGAGGCATGTTGAAAAACGGCCAGGACAGCCTGGCCGCCGGGCGATTGGAGCAGGCCCTGGCCCTGGAGCCGGCGGCTTTTGCTCCCCGTGACCTGTTGGCCAACCTGCACCTGCGCCACGGTCGCCGGGCGGCTGCGATGGAGTTGTGGCAGGCAGGTGCGAAGGTGGCGCCCACAGAGGTTTACTGGCGCAAACGCCTGGCCCGCACCTTGCTAGAAGATGGAGACGGTGGCGGTGCCATCGAACTGCTGCAGGCCGGCGCACAACCGACTGTCGCTGCGGATGTGGAATTCTACGGTCTGCTGGCCGCGGCCTACCAGCGCCAGGGCGAACCCTCGCGGGCCGCAGCGGTCTACCGCCGGTTGGCCGAGCAGGAACCGCGGGGCGGCATCTGGTGGTTGGGTCTGGCCATCGCCCTCGAAGGTTTGCGCGACGGCGAGGGGGCAAAAACCGCCTATCAACAGGCCATGACCACCGAAGGCCTCGGTGAAGATGCCCGCAATTTTGCCGCCGGCCGGTTAAGCCAACTGGCACGCTGAGCTGCCAACCAGGGACCTCTTTCTGCTGGATTTGCCATGAATGTACGCAAGAAAATCCGCATCGGTGAACTGCTGGTCAGTAACCGTCTGATCTCCGAAGAGCAGTTGCAGACCGCTCTGGCGGCGCAGAAGAAGCAGGGGACCAAACTCGGCGATACCCTGGTCGAACTCGGTTTCATCACCTCCAAGGGTCTGCTTGAGTGTCTGGCCAGTCAGCTGCAGATCCCCTATATCGACCTGCAGCATTATCGCTACCAGGAAGAGACGGTGCGGCTGCTGCCGGAAACCTACGCCCGGCGATTCCGGGCTATTTTGCTCGATGCCGCCCGCGACCCGGTGCTGATCGGCATGGCCGACCCCACCGATATCTACGCCTTCGATGAAATCGCCAAAATCCTCGGCCGGCCGATCCGCCTCGGCGTGGTCCGCGAGTCGGACTTGCTGCGCACTGTCGATATCGTCTACCGCCGCACCGACGAAATCATCAACCTCGCCGGCGAGCTGAGCGAAGAGCTCTCCCACGGCGTCAACCTCGCCGACCTGCTTCCCGCCACCGAGCTCGAAGATGCCCCCGTCGTCCGTCTGCTGCGCACCCTGTTCGAGGATGCGGTGCAGGTCGGGGCCTCGGACATTCATATCGAGCCGGACGAGAAGGTGCTGCGCATCCGCCAGCGGATCGACGGCGTACTGCACGAGCAGGTGATGGGGGAAAAGCGGGCGGCGGCCGCCCTGGTTTCCCGCCTCAAGCTGATGAGCGGCCTCGATATTTCCGAAAAGCGGATGCCCCAGGATGGCCGCTTCAACATCAAGGTGCGCAACCGCTCCATCGACGTGCGTCTCTCCACCATGCCGCTGCAGTATGGCGAGGCGGTGGTCATGCGTCTGCTCGACCAGTCGGGGGGGATTCTCAGCCTCGACCAGCTCGGCATGCCCGAGGATCTGCTGGCCCGCTTCCGCCGCCAGGTCCGCCGACCCCACGGCATGGTGCTGGTCACCGGCCCCACCGGCAGCGGCAAGACCACCACCCTCTACGCCGCCCTCAACGAACTCAACAAGGCCGAGAAAAAAATCATCACCGTCGAGGACCCGGTGGAATACCGCCTGCCGCGGATCAACCAGGTGCAGATCAACCCTCGGATCAATCTCTCCTTCGCCCAGGTGCTCCGGGCTGGGCTGCGTCAAGATCCCGACATCATCATGGTCGGCGAGATGCGTGACCAGGAGACGGCCCAGATCGGCCTGCGCGCCGCCATGACCGGTCACATGGTCCTCTCCACCCTGCATACCAACGATGCGGTGAGTACCTCTTTGCGCCTGCTCGATATGGGGGCCGAGGGTTACGTGGTCGCCAGCGCCCTGCGCGGGGTGCTGGCCCAGCGGCTGGTGCGGCGGCTGTGTGAAAGCTGCATCGAAGAGGATCCCCTCGATGATGCCGCCCGCAGTTGGCTGGCCGGTCGCCCGGGGGCCGGTGAGGCGGCAGGCTTCCGCCGTGGCAATGGCTGTCCGCGCTGCAACAACACCGGTTACCACGGCCGGGTCGGGGTTTATGAGCTGCTGGAAATCGACTTCCCGCTGGCCGACGCCCTGCGCCGCGGCGACAGCGCCGCCTTCGCCGCTCGCGCCCTGCAGCAAGCCACCTTCCGCCCCCTCGATCTCTGTGCCCTCGATCTGGCCCGAGCCGGTGTCACTTCCATGGAAGAAGTGTTGAAAGTTTCCGGCCAGCTCGATGAGGCCCCCGCAGCCATCCTGTCGGCAGCCGGGGAGGCGCGTTGATGATGGCTAGGCCAGGGAGGCGCGCATGAGTCAATTTTCCTATCGCGGCCGCACCGCCAACGGGCGCCTTTCCGAGGGGGTGCGCGAGGCTCCGGGCGCGGAGGTTCTCGCCGACCTGCTGCAGGCCGAAGGGATTATTCCGATCTCGATCCAGCCGGTGAAAGCGGCCGGCGCCAGTTTCGACTTGCGGCGGTATTTCTCCGGCGGCGTGAAGAAAAAAGTTCCCCTCGATGAAATGATCCTCTTCTGCCGCCAGATGCAGACCCTGGCCGGAGCGGGCATCCCGCTGATCAGAGCCCTGCGCGGCCTGGCCGAGACCAGCCGCAGCCCGGAACTCAAGGGGGCGCTGGCGCGGGTGGTGGAGGATCTCGAAGGTGGCCGCGATCTCTCCCGAGCCTTTGCTAACCAAGGGGCGGTTTTTCCGGAACTGCTGGCCAGCATGGTTCAAGTGGGGGAGAATACCGGTAAGCTGGAAGAGGTTTTTCAAGAACTGCACAAGTATTTGACGGTTGAGAAAGAGACTCTTGACCGGGTCAAGCAGGCGCTGCGTTACCCGGCCTTTGTCGTGATCGCCATTGTCGTCGCCATCGCCGTTATCACCATCTTCGTCATTCCTGCCTTCGAGAGAGTTTTCGCCAGCGCCAAGATGGAGTTGCCGTTAGCGACCCGTATGTTACTGGCGACCTCCCGGGCTGCCACTGCCTACTGGCCCCACCTGCTTGGATTGGGAGCCATCGCCGCGCTGGCCCTGCGCCGGGCTCTGAAAACCGAACAGGGCCGGTTCACCTGGGATCGCTGGAAGCTGCGGCTGCCGGTCGCCGGCAGTCTGGTCCTGCGCGCCACCATGACCCGCTTCTCCCGGGCTTTCGCCATGAGCTATTCGGCCGGCGTACCGCTGGTGCAGGCCCTGCGCATCACCGCCCAGGCCATCGGCAACCGCTTCGTCGCCACCAAAATCGACCAGATGCGCAACAGCCTCGAGCGTGGCACCACTCTGACCCAGGGGGCGGCCACCACCGAGCTCTTTCCGCCCCTGGTGCTGCAGATGCTGGCGGTCGGGGAGGAGACCGGGGCGGTCGACCACATGCTGCGGGAGGTGGCCGATTTCTACGAGCGGGAGGTCGACTACGATCTGAAAAACCTGACCGCGGCCATCGAACCGATTCTGGTCGCCTTCATGGGGATCATTGTTCTGATCCTCGCCCTCGGGGTGTTCCTGCCGATGTGGAACATGACCTCCATGGCCAAGGGTGGGTGATGTGGGAGACTATCCGCCTTTCGACGGGCGTATTGGCCAAATCCCGCAAGGCTTGGGCGGGTGAGTCGAATGTTTGACAGTCGAGTCTAATGGGAAAGGTTTTTTCGACACCAACGCGGCGTTTGTTTCCGGGGTTTGTCCCATTCAGGCAGGGGGAATAGGTTTCATGGGTGGGTCTCTTCCGGTTTTTAATAATTGGCACGAACCCTGCTAAGACTCCTTGCAAGGGCATCAGCCGCCAAGGATATTGAATCCTTAACCCATGACACTATTGCAAGGAGACGACACATGCGCAACGAAAGAGGTTTCACCCTGATTGAACTGGTTGTGGTTATTGTTATCCTCGGTATTCTGGCCGCTGTGGCAGTGCCCAAGTTTATCGATCTGAAAACCGAAGCTGCTGTGGCTCAGGCCAAGGGCGTTTATGGCGCCGCACAAGCTGCTGTGGCGCTCAACCATGCGGCCAAGCTCGTTGGAAAAGCCGTCACGGCACTCCCTGCCTATGATGCAACCAACTGTATTCCCGGTTTGGTTGCCACCGGCGCCTGCCTGGTTAAGTCCCTGGATGGTGGCTTGCCTGATGGCTGGACCGTTACCGGAACGGGCATTACCACGACTATTGGTGCCGCCACCTATACGATCACTGTTGGTACTGCTGAGACTAGCGCTGATAAGGCTGTTCTCACCAAAGCTGGATTTTAACTTGCAGCCCCCCAGGGGCCACTTGGTTGCTGAAACGAAAACGGGGCCCCTGGGGCCCCGTTTTGCGTAGAGACAGGGTTGTGATCGCGGTAGCCTTTGTTCTTGCCACGGGTTAGAATGCCCGCCACCTTTCGCTGTTTGCTCTGTGGGAGACTTGTCTTTGCGCGGATTCACCCTCATTGAACTGATTGTCGTTCTAGTGCTGGTCGGCATACTCGCTTTGACCGCTCTGCCGCGTTTTTTTGATATGCGCGATTTCTCCGGTCGGGGTTTTTATGATGACCTGGTCGGCGCGGTCCGCTTCGCCCGTGCAACCGCGGTTGCCAGCGGCTGTCCGGTGCAGGTGCGCATTACCGATTCTCCGGCTGGCTACGGCCTTTTTCAGAATTCCACCGATTGCACGACCGGGGGCTTCACCCGGGCCGTTGCCCATCCTTCGGCAAATGGCGTCTTTGCTGGCAGCGCGCCCAATGGCATCAGTGTCAGCGCCGCCACCGTGACCTTTGATGGTTATGGCCGCGCCAACGCCGACGCCACAGTCACCGTCGCCGGGAGTCGAGTTTTTGACGTCGTTGCCGCCACCGGCTATGTGAGGCGGCGATGAGGGGAACCAAGGTTTCCTTTCAGTCCCAGAACGGGTTGACGCTCGTCGAACTGGTCGTGGCCATCGTGATTATCTCCGTCGCCCTTGCCGGGGTGCTTCTGGCCATACACTACACCGTCAGCCGCAGCGCCGACCCGATGGTTCAGCACCAGGCCTTGGCCATTGCCGAATCCTATGTCGAGGAAGTTCTGCTGCGTCCCTGCGACTTCGATGCCACGCCCGGCCAGACCGATCGTACCCTGTTCGACAATGTGGCTGATTACGCCAACCTTCCGGACAGCAAGGTGCGCGATCAAAACGGCGCCCTGATCCCGACCCTTGCGCCCTATTCGGTGACTGTCGCCCCGGTGGCGGCCAATATTGGACCCGGGGGAAGCACCGCAGCGGGGACGGCGGTTGCTGTGCGGGTCACCGGGCCGGGCGGGGTCGATCTGACCCTGCGCGGCTGGTGCGTCAACTATTGATGGGGGCGGAATGAGACGGATGTTTCGTCGCAGTGCGGTCGCCGGTTTCACCCTGATCGAACTGATCGTGGTCATCGTTCTGGTCGGGATACTGGCGGCAGTGGGGGGCGTGTTCATCGCCCGGCCAATTGAAGGGTACACCGCTGTGGTGCGCCGGGCCGAGTTGGTCGATTCGGCGGAAAGCGCCCTGCGCCGGATGCAGCGCGACGTCCGCCAGGCCCTTCCCAACAGTATTCGGGTTGGCTGCGGCGGGCTCTGCCTGGAACTGCTCAATGCCCCGGAAGGGGGGCGTTATCGGGCTCAGGGGCCGGGGAATTTCCTGGATTTCACCCTCCCGGCTCTCGACTTTGCCGTGCTCGGCCAGTTGCAGGCGGCACCGGCCGCGGGCAATGCGCTGGTGGTTTACAATCTCACCGCCGCCGGGATAGAAGGCAATGCCTATTTCGGCGACAACCGCACGGCCATCGGGGCCGGGAGTACGGTCAATCAGGTGTCACTGGCGGCGCCGTTCCGGTTTCCGCGCAATTCGCCCTACCAGCGTTTCTACATTGTCGATGGGCCGGTCAGCTACGTTTGCGATCCGACCGTTAATCAGACCCTGACCCGGTTTTCCGGCTATCCGATCAATGTGGCCCAGTCAGCGATTCCCGGGGGAACCGCGGCGGTGGCTGCGGATCATGTCAGCGGCTGTCGCTTTGCCTATCAAGCCGGGACCAGCCAGCGCTCCGGTTTGGTGACCCTGGAACTGACCCTGACCGATCAGGGGGAAACCATCTCCCTGCTGCACCAGGTCCATGTCTACAATGCCCCTTGAGAGGTCTGCGATGCGCCGAGGAGAGCAGGGCTTTATCCTGGTGGCCGCCATCTTTATCCTGCTGGTGCTGGCGGTGCTGGGAACCTTCATGGTGCGGATCAGCTCCGAGCAGAGTGCCGCGGGGCTGCAGGTGCTGCAGAGCGCCCGGGTCTATCAAGCGGCTGCCACTGGCCTGGAGTGGGGCAATCAACGGGTTCTGGTCGCTGCGTCATGTCTTGATCCCTATCCCGGTTTTGTCTTGGATGGGTTTACGGTCAGCGTCTCCTGCGTCGCCGATCCGGGTAACCCCTATAGCGAGGGGGCGGCCAGCTACAATGTCTACCTGGTGACGTCTCTGGCCGAACGAGGCAGCTACGGGACGCCTGACTATGTTTCCCGCCGCCTGCAGGCGCGAATCACCGATGCCCCCTGAGTGCGGCAGAAAGGATCGCTGATGGCCAGAGGCTTTGCCTTGCTGGGATTTTTGCTGCTGGGGGTTTTGTGGTCGGTCACCTGTCCGCAGGCGGTCCTTGCCGTAACTGATACCTATACCGCTTCCGGTACCTGGACTGCACCGGCGGGTGTGACTTCCGTGACGGTGGAAGCATGGGGGGGCGGTGGCGCTGGCGGTGGGCCGACGGGACGAAATGCCGGCGGCGGCGGCGGGGCCGGGGGGCAGTTTGTGCGCAAGGTGCTCACGGTCGTTCCGGGGAACAGTTATGCATTTGTGGTCGGAGTCGGAGGTGTCGGCACCACCGGCACTGGGCCGGCGGGAGGGGATTCCCGCTTCAACAACACAGCAGTCATTGCCAAGGGCGGGGCAGGTGGTGCAGGGGCTGCCAGCAATAACAGCGGTGGCGTGGGAGGTGCTGGTTCCACGGCCGGAGGCATCGGCGATGTGATTGTTGCCGGCGGGACTGGAACCAATGGCAGCAGCACTGCTGGTGG